>TARA_B100000686_G_scaffold752_1_pt1 | contig 120644 bp, 114 predicted proteins | sample TARA_B100000686 | Tara Oceans TARA_B100000686 (sample SAMEA2622733) | marine metagenome | biome: marine biome (ENVO:00000447); feature: marine epipelagic mixed layer (ENVO:xxxxxxxxx); material: "saline water (ENVO:00002010), including plankton (ENVO:xxxxxxxx)" | depth 150 m
TGTAGTGAAGCTTTGTGATTGGCTTAAAGTATCTCGCAGCGGTTACTATACATGGAAAAATAGAGCTGTCTCTGAGCGTGTTGTTGATGATGCTGTATTAACACGGAAGATAAAAGCCATTCATAGTCTAAGCGATGGTGTTTATGGTAGCCCTAGAGTCCATGCAGCGCTTCACAAACAGGGTATTAACGTTGCTCGAAAGCGTGTAGAGCGGCTGATGCGAGATGCTGGTCTTAAAGGGCAATTGGTGCTTGTGACATCAAAACAGCCAAAAATAAAATCATTCTTTTTAAGTAAAAGTAATTTACTTCTTAATGCAAGTAAGCCAGAGAAAATTGATCAGATATGGGTAGCTGACGTAACCTATCTCAAGGTGGCTGGTAAGTGGCAATATCTAGCAACAGTAATGGATCAATATTCTCGACGAATTCTTGGTTGGTCTCTTGGGGCTGCTCGTTCTTCAGTGCTGACTAGTAATGCTTTAGCTTATGCAATGAAGAAAAGAGGTTACCCAAAAAATGCAATTTTACATACTGATAGAGGTTCTGAATATTTGAGCTATTCTTTTCAAACCTATGTTAAAAAATGGCGAATGAAGCACAGTGTGAATCGACCTGAGCATTGTACAGTTAATGCATTTATGGAATCATTTTTTCATAGTATGAAAGCTGAGTTGTTTCGAGGTCGAAAATTTGATTCTATTATTGAATTGAGAAAATCTGTGAGTGACTACATTAATAATTTCTATAACGATAGGTTGCATTCAGGTTTAAATTATTGTTCGCCAGTTGAATTTGAAGCAATGGCAGGGTAGAAAATAGAGTGTCCACTTTATCGGGGGAAGATCACTAGTGAACTTCCGCTTCAATTCAATGTTGCCATTTCGCTAGAGCTCATTTTAACATTGAATTTTGCTCCAGTTCTCTGTGAGTTAGCTTAAAGTTAGCTTCCTTTGAAAATCTGTGCAGTATTCCAATTAGGTATTTATGAATAAAGAGTACAAAGTCCGTATAAATCGAGCAATTCAATATATTGAAGCCAATCTAACTAACAAAATATCACTTTCTGAAGTGGCAGATGTAAGTTATTTTTCGGCATATCACTTTCACCGAATATTTACAGGTATTGTCGGTGAAACTGTCAATGATTACATTGTTAGGCGAAGACTTGAGGGCGCGGTCAACTTGTTGATCTTTAAAACTGAGCTATCAGTTACTCAGGTAGCTTTGGATAGCGGTTTTTCTTCAGCTGCCAATTTTTCAAAAGCAGTAAAGCTTCATTTTGGGTTTAGTCCGTCAGAAATACGAAATCCAGACAAAGTAAAAAATAGCAAGATTGGAAAAATTTCTAGCAAGTATGGAAAAGATTTTAACCCTTCTGATTTGTATCCTAATCACATCACAAATGAAGTGATGAGCAAAACTAACTTAGAGGATACAAATATGAATATTGAAGTAAAAGAACTTGATCGCCAACGTGTATGTACTTTAGCTTCAGAGCGCGGTTATGAGCCTGACGCGATATATCGAGCATGGGATAAATTGATCGAATGGGCTACCTTTAATGGTATACAGCAAGACGCTCAAAAACGCTTTGCTTTTGCATATGATAACCCAACTGTCACGCCAGTCGATAAATGTCGTTATACAGCTTCGGTCGTGATTAGTGAGGATGTACAAGTTAAGTCGCCATTTCTAGTATCTGAAATACCGAAAGGGAAATACGCTGTACTTTATTTTAAAGGCAGTCCAGAAGAAACCATTAAAGCTCAATTAAGTATTTATTCTGATTGGTTGCCTAACAGTGGGTTTGAACCAGATAATTTCCCAATGTTAGAGCGTTATTTGAATGACGCAAGAATTAACGGGTATGTAGAAATGGAAATTCACGTTAAATTGAAGGAATTATAGACGTACAGTGTAAATGCTAACAAGGCCAGTCAGCAGGACGCAGCTAGGGTGCGCCTCTGCTGGCGGCGTTATCTTTCTTGGGGGGGAATCGTGGTTTATAGCTGTTATTATGACTATTCAATTCTTTCCATGAACAAGAAAAGACCTGAAAGTAAGAGTCGATACGGACGCGGCCGGATCCCATTCGCTGCTATTTTTGCTTTAATCACTGTAGAGCCTTTTATCAAAAAACACTTTTTAATATTAGGATCAAATAATGACTGAGACGAAATCCATGGTGTCGCCTCTGGTGCTTTCTTGGCATAGCTTAGATGATCTTTGGTTTGACTCTCCATATAACGAATTCACTTCGTTAGGTTTATTTCATAGTTTCTTTGCAATGCTAAGTGATACTCTATGAATTCTTGGTGCTGCTATAAACGATATGAGTCCTGCTGCTGGCCAAGCCAGTAACCATGCATTGATCCAATACTCTCTAAACCCTTCAATTAACCCTATATTTATATATGTAACCCAAGCGGACATAAAAAAGGTTAAAACAAACGACATGAGTAGGGCAAAAATAAATCTGTGTTTCATGGTGTTTTTCCTTATCTAGTTGGTATGTATATTCATGGTATTGCTTTTCATTATTATTGTATATGTGTAATAATTAGAATCTTGTTTGCATATTTGGAAAGTCAATGCTTGATAATTTGAGAGTTTTTATAGCTGCTGTTGAGCAACAAAGCTTAACTGGTGCTGCTTTGGCACTAGGTATGACCATTGCGACTGTTTCTCGTCGTGTTCAGGAATTGGAGCTTCGGTTGCAATGTGAGTTATTTCAGCGCTCGAATAAAGGGCTAAGGTTAACGCCTGCAGGGCAGGCGTACTATGATGAAACTGCTAGCTATATTCATGAAGTTGAATTGCGTTTATTTAATTTGGATCGTTCTCTTAATAGCTTGGAGGGTGATCTTCGGGTTATGGCGCCTCTCAATATAGGGCGCGGTCCCTTAGATACGTTTTGGCAAGGGTTTATTCGCGATAATCCAAGTATTTCTTTGAATATAGTACTCTACGATCCTGATGATGATCTGCTTTCCCACCAGTTTGACATTGCTATTAGTTCAGGGCCTCAAGCAAACTCTTCCCTTGTTCAACAGAGTTTAGGCTCTATTACGCCAATTTTGGTTGTTGGGCCTGATACTTCATTTCCTTTACCCACTAATATTGATGAACTAAACGAGTGCAGTAGTATTGCTGCTCATCTTTTTAGAGAATGGGACTTGGTCAATAATGGGCAAGAATATCGCTTTTGCAAAAATCATAGGCATGTAAGTAATGATATGGCGATCACTTTAAATTTAGTCAAGGCTGGCGCAGGTGTAGCAATGCTGCCTTTAAGCATGGTCTATCATGAGGTTCAATCAGGTGAGCTTGTGCGTGTGCTACCTGAGTGGGCAGGTAAATCGCGAGACATTGCGTTGTTATGGCCGAAGCAACGAAGCCTTTCCATTCGTGCGCAGCGATTTCGGGAGGCCCTTGTGCTTTATCTTGCTCAGGCACCTTGGTTTAATGCGCTCGGGCGTTAAATTAATAGGTTGATGTGCGTTTAAGAGTATTTCTGTTTTTTAACGCCATTGCGAAGTATTAAAAATTATTGCCTTATCTGGTCTCAATTATGTTAGCAGGCTGGTTGTTATTTGATTAGTTTTGAGTTGGAAGAGCAATATAACAAAGACTTCACCAGTAATTGTGAAAGCTGTAAATTTCTCTGATGAAACTGTATTGCATTGGATTGCTGTTGAAAATAATACAGCAACCGTCCAAATACTAATAGAGTTAGGCTCACCAATTCCAGAATATGCTCTTGCAGAAGCATGGGAATTGTGGGGTATATAGAAATAATCCTATTCTCTTTGGTTGGGATATTTGACAGAGATGTTCAAACCAAAGATTTAAGCTAATTCATTTTTAAGTATTTTATCAACACATGGGCATTCATGAAGTGTGTCTGCATTGATGAACTCATAACTTTCCCAGCCAATAGATTTGGTGAACTCAATGACATCTGGTGTATCATCAAAGATAATAGGTGGATTTTCACTGGTTAAATTCAGTGATTTAATAATGTAGTCAAAATACTCAGTACTAGGTTTCATTGATCTTATTTTTGCAGAATAAAATATATCATCAAAGTACTCCGCTAACCCTAAAGTATCCATAAGATAGTGAGCTCGAATGTGGGCTTGATTTGTTGCTATGTAGAGTTGTGTTAAACCACTTTTCTTTAGTGCTTTTATTTTATGCATTAATGCAGGATTAAGCGTAGAGTCATTTTTTAGCCAATATTGAATAAATGTATCTACCTTACCTGTATAGCCTACAGATGGTAACCATTCAGATAAAGCTTCCTTTAAATCTAAATCGCCAGGGAGTACTTTGCTTGAAAATGGATCAATAAAAAAAGTATTAGAGAAATATTCAGGGTCAATACCAAAGTCTTCATTAAGATTCTTATGCCAGCACTTTCTTAGTTCTGGTCGATAATGGTATCCATCTATTAAGACACCATCAACATCAAAAATGATTTTTTTCATTGCAATAGTCCTGTAGGTTTGTGGAATTATGATGCGTTAACTCCTTGAACTTGCTATAAAAGTACATAAGCTCTAAAGGGGGTAAAGCAGTATATTAATATGCTTTAGATATAAAAAGTGAAATCTTTATATTATTTCTTACCCAGCTTCATTACAATTTTTAAGTAGCCGCACAATTATAGAAGGATTGAGAATGATTGTTTACATTGATATGGATGATGTGCTTTGTGACTTTACAGGTGCAAAGAATCGCATCAATTCACAGTATCCTCAAATGGGGTTTCCACAATCTCAATTCGATTTCTATCGTCGATTGGAGCCTTTAGATGGCGCTATTTCTGCTGTAGAAAGCCTCATTGCATCAAGTGAGTATGATCCGTATATTCTTACAGCGCCATCTATTCATAACCCTATGAGCTACACAGAAAAGAGAGTATGGATAGAAGAAAAGTTTGGCTTTCATTTTGTCGAAAAATTGATTATTTCTCTAACAAAGGGTTGCTTAAAGGGCGCTATTTAATTGATGATAACCTTGAAGGTCATGGTCAAAATATGTTCGAAGGCGAGTTAATTCATTTTGGTAGCGCTCGTTTTCCAGGTTGGGCGTCGGTATTGAAATATTTAAGGGTCGATACATCAATTTTGTGAACATCTTGCGCTGATTCAAAGAATGTGAAAAGTACTAGAATCTAATATCTCAATTTGGATTATCATGGATGAGAAATAAAGAGTGTTATAAAACCTATTTGTATCAATGTAGATATATTGGAGAAAAGCATGATTGATATCGAAACAGAATTGAGTGATGAAATCGTCACGATTCGCCACCCTGAAACAATTACAACTAAGCAGCAATTGCCTTATTTTCTAGGTGTATCGCAAGAATCTGCTGGTACTCAGCATCTCTCCATGAATATGGTTGTTATTCCTGCTGGTGGTAAGGCTCAGGCTCATCGTCATAAGGGTTTTGAAACTGCTATCTATATGCTTGAGGGTAGGGTTCAAACTTATTATGGCGAGAATCTCGAAAAGTCAGTTATCCATCAAAAGGGTGATTTTATTTTTATCCCACCTAATGTGCCGCATCAGCCTGTAAACCTCAGTGAGACTGAGAATGCATTAGCGATTGTTTGTCGTAATGATCCTAACGAGCAAGAAAGCGTCGAGCTTCTTGATATGAGTGCTGTTTAATACCAAAATAATAAGTCATGCGGTACTAATTTCAAGAGAGTAGTTCAGAATGTACACAGATGAAGACCTATACAAGGCTGTAAAAGAGGGTGTTTTTGAAGCATCTGCGGTTGATAATTTTAGAGCGCTCATGGCTGCTCAAGCGAGTACAAAGACAGTAGATGAAGAAAATTTTAGGCTGATATCAGGCTTTAATGATATTTTTGTGAGTATATCGTCTTTTATACTCATGCTCTCCGCTGGTTGGGTGTCAAGCCAAGTCACACCTGTGCTTGGCTTCCTCGTTGTAGCTGTCTTGTCTTGGTTGCTTTCCTTATTTTTTGTGAATAAAAGGCGCCTAGCATTACCTGCCATTTTGCTGCTGATCTCTTTTGTGGGGAGCTCTGTTGCATTCATAGTAAGTGTTTTTACAGTGTTTAAATTAGATGTTGATATAGCTGCGCTTATTGCATCAGGTGCAGGTGTTTTAGCTGCATGGGCCCACTGGAAGAAGTTTCATGTGCCTATTACTGTTGCTGCTGGCATGGCGAGTCTCTTGGCTTTTGTGCTTGTGCTCCTAAGCAAAATAGAGCACTTTGGCGAGATGATTCCTTTTTTTGTTTTTGTCGGTGGTTTATTTACTTTTGCCCTGGCTATGCGTTGGGATGCGAAGGATACGCAGCGTACAACGAGAAGCTCTGATGTTGCATTCTGGTTGCATTTATTATCAGCGCCTTTGATCGTGCATCCTGTGTTTACGATGTTAGGTATATTGAAGGGTGCAAGTAGCCTTTTGAGTATTGCTGTTGTCATTTTAATCTATGTGTTTTTAGCAGCTATCTCGATTGCGACAGATCGAAGAGCGCTTATGGTGTCTTCGCTCATTTACGTGCTCTATGCATTTCAAAAGCTCTTTAATGCGTACGGCATGGTGAGTTCAAGCTTGGCTGTTTCTGGTATTTTTATTGGTTCTATATTACTGCTGTTATCTGCATTCTGGCATAAAAGCAGGGTAGTGGTGTTTAAGATGGTCCCAGCGCGTTTTATTAAGTATCTACCTCCAATTAACTAAAATATATTGTGTGGTTGAATGATCTAAATAATAATTTTAATGAGAGATGATTAATGAAAAGCACAATCAAATGCATGTGTTTGTTGATATTGGGTATCATTTTAGGTGGTGTATCAGTCTTTATGTATTTTCATAAAACTAGCTATCAAGATTATGTGTCATCAGATTTGGTCAAGAAAGTTTTAAAACACTCAAACCAAATTATTACGGACGAAAATAATTCTTGTGAAGGCGAGCCTATAAATACTGTTGGTGATGTCGTTGCATCCTTGCTTGAAATGAATAAATACAATAAGGTCGATATGCTATCTTATGGCTGTTTTAATGATACTTGTACTATGAGCCTTTCAACGTGCCAGCCTTGGGAAAGTGAGGAATGTTCAAGTCGATTCCTCAAGTTTAACATTAATGAACAATCTGAAATACGTGCTGATTCATTTGTTTGTTTTGATATGCCGTAAGATTTTACATTAGCGAAAACTTAGTGATTTTGCGTTGATGCAAGTGAATAATTATCTTTTAATGAAGGAGCTGAAGTGAAAGTTGAAAGTATTCGGGCATTTATTCCATGCAAGGACTATGAAATTTCAAAAGCATTTTACACGGAGATTGGTTTTATTGCTGAGGCATTAACTGATCATCTTACTCTATTGAAAAATGGGAACACTACTGCTTTTCTACAACGCTTTTACGACGAAGCTTTAGCGCAAAACTTTATGCTTCAAGTATGTGTTTCAGATATAGTTCAAGCACATAAGCTGTGTTCTGGCTCTATTCATAAACAAAAAATATCAGATATTTCTTCTGAAACCTGGGGTAAAGTGTTTTATCTCTGGGGGCCATCTGGTGAGCTTTTACATATTACGCAACTCTCTTGATTATAGAGTTTTAGTGGCTCATGTCTGCTAGGATTAAAGGATATATTGTCGCTTTGATGTAGTAGACTTTACACCAAAGTGTTAATTCTTTAACCAGACTATGTTGATGTTAACTATGCACTTCGGTCCTTCATATACATTTCACCCCCAAGGCATATTCACTTTAGATGATAGAAAAGTAGAAGGGGACTTTCGTTGGGAATTTAATCAAGACTACTGCGACCTTTCTTTTGGGCAACGAGAGCGTATACGCCTTTTTTTCTACGAAGAGTTACGTGAATGGTTGAATGATACATCTGCAGATCTTCATATTGAAGGTGAGTGTTTCAGTTTTTATGAGCAGCCGACTTATGATGTAAGGGACGGGCCAGAAGCCACATGTTATTTTTCTGATATCAAACTTTCTTGTAAGCAGGCTGACAATATTCAAGTGTCTGTTGAATGCGCCTATAGGCTGAGTCATTCAAGAGCTCTACATGGTTGGTGTTGCCCAGAAGTCGACAACATTTTTTCACTTCATGTTTTATTAACGCTTTCGAATGATGATGTATTAGGAATAATGCAGTTTTTTAATCAATTGATTTTGGCAGAAGACTTTTCAGGTTTTCGACAAAGGCAGAGTCTGTCGATGGTGAGTGAAAAGAAAGCAAGAGATATTGAAGCCAAGCTTGCCCAGTCTCAACCATCTATTAGCTACGCTATTAAAATGCCATGTCGAAGCTTTTTCTTTAAATACAAGACACTTATCCTAAAATATGTAGAGTCATGGAATAATATGGGCTGGTGTTTAATTGTTTTTATGTTGTTTTACACTTTATGGGTTATTTGGTAATTTTGCCTTAATGGAGAAGCACTTAAATTAACTCTGCAAGATTATTTTTAATGTGTGCAAAGTTTATCTGCGTACTTTTTAAAGCTGATTGTATTCTCTTTTTTTGAATTTTTTTTGCTATAAACCAATATTGCAGCTAGTACAAAAAATACAGCACTATTGAGCTCTAGGCACTCTTCAATTGCTCGTAATTGGTATGCATATTCTTGTAAGCCAGTAAATATTCTTGGTGATGTGTCTAGAAATTTACCAACACATAAGCTGCCAAACGCAATTGCAATGACAATTGCATCTTTCTGAAGAGAAAATACTTCTTTTAACCAGCCTGACACGTAGCTAAGCAATCGTATTGCTGTGTAGAGAAGTAATAATATAAAAAGAAAACCTATTAGTTTCTCGCCAAGTGGTGTTTGATCAGAAAGATAAAAGCGTGATTTTAGGATTGATTGTGTAGTAAATGCTTTATGAGCATCAAACTCACGCAAGAATGCAAGTATCATGGTGAGTGCAAATAAACCATATGTTTCTCGTTTATCATGGCTCCAAGCGCTTAATGCAATAAGCCCTGAAAGCCCAAATAAAATGGCAGTGCTTACCTCTATAAAGCCGCTTTCTTCGTACCAATTAAGTCGCGTTGGTACAATAAAAGCCGCACTCATGAGGCTTATAGAGATAACAAATGATAAAGTGCTGTATATTGCTGTAAATCTATTCATATCATTTATACTTCGCGTCAATTTATCTTAAAAATAGCCATTTTACATTAAGTGATGTGAGTATACATACTCTGAATACATTTAAAATAGATGCTATTAATCTAAATATATATATGTACCTAGCGGTACAATATACCATTTGTGGTCACTTTACACAAATAGTATTTGTCATAAAACTGATTTTTAAAAGGATTAATGCACTCATTCTATAAATTTATTATTTTTACAAACAGTTTCCCTGTATTTTAAATGTTTAATTTTTTACTTATAAAAAGAAGAGGTGAATTGAAATGAAACTTTTTGGTGTGTATTTAGGCGGTAAAGCGGAAGGTTGTCATATCGAAGCACATGATTTTGTGTTCGCTATTGGGAATACTATTGAAGATACCTATGATTATTTAAAAAAGGCTTGGTTTGGTTTACCTAAAGGACTACATATGGACTCTTGGGTTGAACTGAGCGAACTTGATGGTTTTAAAATTAAAGTACAAAAGGATATGGTTGCATCTCAAAGTGAATATCAAGTTTATTTTTTAAACATGGGTGGGTATCTAAAGCCTAAATTTGGTGAGCAACATGAAGATATGTTTGTTGTTGCGAAATCAAAAGCTGATGCTCGTACACAAGCGAGGAAGCGCTTGGCGCAAAAATTTAATTTATTGCATGTGGATTTTTCATACGATGTGGATGCTTGTATAGAAGCAGCAGGGTTTGAGGGTGTTTCTATAGATGTGACTGAAAGTAGCGGTGGTGTCCAGTCAGAACTCGTTTTTAATAATGGCTATTTTAAAATTTCGTAATATGAGCTGCCTTTTTTAAAAAGGCAGCTTTCCATATCTACATGCTGCTAAGTTGAGTGACGCCCTTGTGTAACCAGCTTGCGACTTCTGCCATATGCTTTTCTAGCAAATCGGTATCTTCAAAGCCATAATCTTGTGCTTTCTTAAAGTAGGCTTGTGCCTGCTCAAAGTTACCTGTGGCTTGGTAGAGGTAGCCTATGTTAAACAACAAAGATGCACTTTCTGGTACTTCTTTGCTGAGCTCAATGTACGACTCAAGTGGTGTAAATAAATCGCCCTTACTGGCTTGTTTGCGGAGCTCTTTAACTGATCTTGCAACTTCACCATCGTGCACATCTAATGAGGTTACGAGGTCATTTGGGCGTTCTATAGTGCGTGGTGTTAATTGGCGTGCGATCTTATAACCAAGTGAACGCTGCACTTTTTCTGTGATGGCTTTTTTACTCAGAACAGAGCCGCTTTCATCACTGCATTTTTCTGATTCAACTCGTCGTTTTACTGTTGTTGCTGGAATAATGACTTCTTGGTTTGAATTTACAAGCTCATATTCCGCGGAGACAGTAGCATAGATACCACTACAGGAAACATAGGTAAAGAAGGCATCTTCACCGCTGCAAGTGCGTACAGTGTCATCTACATAGCATTGGTCTCGACGCTCACGATAGCTTCGTGTTGATACGTTAACTGGGGCTGTCTCTATTTTAAGGATGCCCGTTGTTTCATCGTGATTACCTGCAATTTTCTGGCTTACATCATGAAAGTATGGTTGGCCGGCAATTGATGCTTTTGCTAGTCGTGATTCAACAATATTTAATGTAGCAGGGGATTCGTTGGTTTCTGAATAAACCACGATATCATTAAACTGGTTAATCGCTGCTTGGCGCGGTGGCATGTAAAATTCGATGTTGGATTTATATAAGCGTCTCATCTTCTCTGAAAAACTTAAGTCTGATCCATCTGTTGCGCATCCAGAAAGTGCAATGGTTGTTGTGAGTGCAAGGAGGAGTTTGGCTTTGGTTTCCATGGTTGAGCCCTTTGAGTGTCTTGTTCTAAATTTGATGCTAAATGAAATGCTTATTATTCTAGCAGGCTCTTTTTTGATCTGTCAGCCTTCAGTGAAGATTCTATTCTGAAATCTTACGTACTTCTATGGACAATGTGGTGACAAGAAGATTCCAATAATATCCAGGCTAATGGTGTATTGCCAGTGTTCAGCTCGTTTTGAAAATTTACATGCTTTTAATGGTGGCGTTTGCTTATTCTTACAAGAAGCCTTCGGTAACGAAGTCTTTAACCAGAGCGTTTTTGTTTTAGGTGTCTAATGCAGATAAGTGTCGACAGCATAAGGCAAAATGGCTTTTCCTGAATGTTTGGAGTTGCGTACGTGAAGTTAAGTTCAAGAAGTTTTGTTGTTATAGGGCTTGGCTCTTTTGGAAGCACAATTGCTGCCGAGCTTTCGCTTATGGGAAATGATGTGCTTGGGATTGATATCGACGAAAATATCATCAAGGCTCAAAGTGATGCCATTCCAAATACAGCTATTCTCGATGCACGGGATGAAGTAGCACTTCTGGAAGCAGGTGTAGCCAACTACAATGTCGTTATTATTTCGATTGGTGAAAACCTTGAAGCAAGTTTATTGACAGTTATGAGTGTGAAGGCCTTAGGTGTTGATGAAATTTGGGTTAAAGCCAAATCGAAAGCGCATCACACTATCTTACAAGGGATTGGCGTCACCAAAATTATCCATCCTGAGCGCGACATGGGTATACGAGTTGCAGAAAAGCTCAATTCACCGAATCTATCGGATTATATTTTCTTAAATAATAACCAGTATGTTATTCATCTTCAGGCTGGTCGTGATTTTACATCTCAGTCTGTCGTTGATTTTATAGGGGCAAAAAAACTGAGCATTAATATTCTTGGGTACATGAATAACAATGAATTTGTGTGTTCGTCTTCTGATGAATTTATTTTAAATACACCTTTTAACGGGGTTGTTGTGGTTGGGCATAAGACAGAGTTACGGCAGCTCGGTGCATTTCTGTTGTAATTTTTTTGTTTTCAATCTCAATATAAGTTGTTGTTATGAGTAACTCAAGTTCATTTTATAGCGATAAAAAGCAAAAATTTATTTTATCGCCGCCTGCTTATTTAAGCCTTTTATATTTGTCTTTTATCTTATTAGGCACCTTTGGTCTTATGCTGCCATTCGCGTCCTTTGATGGTACAAGTTTTCATAAAGCGCTGTTTACTGCTGTTTCTGCAGTGACAGTAACAGGGTTGGCGATTGTTGATACTGGAAGTCATTATACGATTTTTGGTCAAATCATTATTGCTTTTTTAATCCAGCTTGGTGGGTTAGGGTTGATGACTTTTTCTGTGCTAGTTCTATCTCTTTTAGGCGTGCCAATTTCCACGCACAGTCGTACGTTACTTCGTGAAGATTTAAATCAAATCAACCTTGGCACTTTATTGCGACTTGTTTCTGTTATCTTCAAGGCGGTTCTTTTTTTTGAAATTATTGGTGCTTTAATACTTTGTATTGTATTTGTACCTGAATTTGGTTTAGTTGATGGTGTTTGGCATGGTATTTTCCATTCCATATCTGCTTTTAATAATGCTGGGTTTGCACTTTGGCCCGACAGCCTGATGCAGTGGCAAGGAAGCTTCTTGGTGAATATCACTATACCTGCGTTGTTTATTATTGGTGGCCTCGGGTATTCCGTTATTATGGAAATATGGGACAAACGAGCGTGGCACCGCCTTTCGCTGCACGCTAAACTGATGCTTATTGGTTCTGGCCTTTTAATTTTATTTTCATTCTTCTTTTTTGCTTTGCTTGAGTGGTCGAATAATCGCACTTTAGCGCCGCTGGATTTAAGCACTAAAGTATTATCATCTTGGTTTCAGGCTGTTACCACACGTACAGCTGGTTTTAACTCCCTTGATATAGCAGCTCTTGAAGACAGTACAACATTTATGATGATGCCGCTTATGGTAATTGGTGGTGGTAGTACATCAACTGCTGGGGGGATTAAAGTCACAACTCTTGCGATAATGTTGTTAGCTGCAGTTGCATTTTTCAAGCAGAAGAATCAAATAGCCGTTTTTGGTAAAAGTATAGGTCTGGAAGAAGTATTTAAAGCTATGGCGATTATTACGATTAGTTTAATTCTAATTGTTTCAGCACTTTTCTTATTAACTGCAACTCATGATTTACCTTTTTTAGATATTGCTTTTGAAGTGTGCTCTGCTTTTGGCACCGTTGGGTTATCTAGAGGTATAACTGGTGAGCTGAATCAGTTTGGGCAATACGTGATTATGATTGTTATGTTTTTAGGGCGAGTTGGTCCATTGGCTTTAGGCTTTTTCCTCGCCACTAAAGTTATATCTCGTGTTCGTTACCCTTCGGAGCGTGTGTTGTTAGGCTGATTTCTATTTGCTTTATCTCTGATATTTTGTTTTCTAAGATGGTTTGCAAATGTAATCGTTATAATCGGATAAATGAAGAAGCCAGTTATAAATATAAAACTGGCAGTTTCATTGTTGTAAAATGCAAAGCAGATCGACTTTACGATGATATGAAGAACATGTGCGTATTATGGTTTTAATATATTGCCTGTGTATAGATCCTCTATAGGGAAGATCATCGTGTAGTCATCCCAGTTGAGATTACCATCTATCAAATTATATGAAAGAAAATGCTGTTCAGATTTATACTTTTCATAATCTGGATGGCCATTTGAGAATATAAAAGGGGCAAAGTCTATAGTTGTTACATGCTTATCAGAAAAAGTAATTTTTAATACGTGAGACTTTATGTGGGATATTTTTTCAATTGATAGTTCTGACATTTCTGATCTTTGTGTGAAGCTTGTCGTATTTTTTAAATCTAAACCCGTTGCGTGTAATCTTCAAAGGCTTCTGAAGTTGTTAGCTCGACCAAAGGCGACTGTGGTTGCGACATCATCACTGAAAGCTGCATCATGGCCTGCCATACATCGAACTTGATTAAACCTTTAATCATCGCGTCGATTTTGCCAGCGAAGTGCATGCCAGCTTCAATCTGCTGTTTGTTCATGCGCTTGGCAGCGCGGTCGAAAATTTGGATGCGTGGGCCGAACACTTTAAATTGTGGCCATGGCATTGATTGCCCCTGAGCTTGTTTGCGGTGGTAGGTATCGAGAGCTTCAAAACCATTATTAAATGCCCAAAGCATGAGAATTGGCTCTTGCCCTTGAGATTTTAATTGCTGAATCGCTTGGAGGGCTTTTACTGTTTGCCCTTGCATGGCCATATCAACCACATCAAAAGTGGTGTATTTGGCTTGGAATAGGGTTGAGCTTTTAATATCAGTAATGCTGAGGGTTTTATTTTTATCAGAGGTGTAGGCAATACGGTCTAAGCACTGTTGCAGTGCTAGAAGGTTGCCTTCATGCTGAGATGTAAGCCAGTCAACAGTGTCCTGCTCGAATTGCAGGTTATGTTGTTTGGCGAATTTATAAATCCAACTTGGGTAGTCTCTTGATTGCATTGGCCAGAATGTCATAATCCCAATAAAATCTTGCAGCTTTTTAAAAGCTTTAAGATTCATTGTTTTCTTTTCGAGTTTGTCGCTCGAAATAATAATGAATTTCTGGTCGTCAATGACTTCAAGCAGCTGGACGAGGGCAGTAATATCATCGTTTTTAATGGTGCTACGAATAAAACGCAGATCATAAATTTTGCTTTCATCAAATAAGCCAAAGCTGGCGTTTTCTGCAATCAATTGTTCCCAATCAAAGCTTTGATCAATTTGATGCAGTTGACGATGCTCGATGGATTTTTGTGCCCATTGGAGGAGGTTGTCGCGAGTTTCCTGGAGCAGCAAAGGTTCTTTACCTTCAAGCCAGATAATCCGCACAGGGCTATCGCTCAATGGTTTTGAGAGAATATTTTTCAGCTGACCAGGATTTAATTGCAAGACTTACTCTTCCTTTTCTTCGTCTTTCTGTTCTTCTAAATAGGCTTGTGCTTCACGGGCTTTTTGAGCTTGAATCTTGTCTCTATTGCGCAGCGCTGTATCAACGTGATGCAGCATTTGATCAAAGAGTTCATCAATCATTGCCTGTTTTAAGAAATCTTCCTCTGCCTGTTTGCCTGGTACTTCCTGCTCGTTAAAGCGGTAGATACGGTTTGTCGTCAGGTGCTTTTCAGGCATGATGACTTCGCCGTCTGGGCCAGTTAAACGTGTCGTAAAGGAAAATTCAATGCTGTATTCTGCCACTTTAGCTCTGGAGTTTAAACTCACAGGACGTTTGTCTTCTTCGAAGTCTTCAATCCAAAGTTTAAGATCTGCCGATGGGTAGCTTCTGATATCTCTCACTTTTAAAAAGCGATAAAGTCTTTGCTTCCAAAGGCTTGGTAAAGTGGTTTGAATGCTAAATTCTGGCAGGTTTTCCATGGCGAGTTTACTGCCAGCAAAATGAAAACCACAACCAGAAAGCATGACAGCAATTGTGCCGAGAAGCAGCGTGCGGCGGAAAGGCATAAAGCCTTTCCTTTTGACTGCTGTTTTATTTAACAACGACATTCACAAGTCTTCCTGGAACGTAGATTACTTTAAATGGTGCTTTACCATCCATGAAACGTTGCACGGTTTCATTGCTAAGGGCTTCTTTTTCGATGTCTTCTTTAGATGCATCAGCAGCAACCTGCATTTCATGACGTTTTTTACCATTCACCTGAACTACAAGTGTAATCGTATTTGTTTTTAATGCAGACTCATCAAGCACTGGCCATGTTTCTTGCATAAGGTCTGTACCAACAAGGGCAGTCCACACCTCAGAACAGATGTGCGGTGCAATTGGTGAAAGAAGTGCAGTAAGCGTTTTGATTGCTTCATGACGAACAACAATACTTTGTGTGTCTGTTTCTTCGAATGCACCGATTTGGTTGCTGAGCTTCATAAGTGCAGCAATACCAGTGTTAAAGCTTTGACGTCTTACATAATCGTCTGTCACTTTTTGCAGAGCCGTGTGCGTGTTTAAACGCATTTCTTGCTGTGCAGGCGTAAGTTCGCCTGCTTTCGGGTCCATCTTGTCAACGCTTGCAACGTCTAGACCTTCAGTTTGCTCTAGAGTTTCAAGGTGTTGGTATGCAAGCTTCCAGAAACGCTTAAGGAAACGAGAGGCACCTTCAACACCAGCATCGCTCCACTCAAGTGTTTGCTCTGGTGGCGCTGCGAACATCGAGAATAGACGAACCGTGTCTGCGCCGTAGTTGTTGATCAATGTGTTTGGATCAACACCATTGTTTTTCGACTTGGACATTTTCTCAAGTGCGCCAAGGCTCACTGGAAGACCAGTTGATTTTTCAGTGGCTTTAATCACTTGGCCTTTTTCATCTCTTTCGAAATCAACATCAAGTTTATTAATATAGATTTTCTCGCCTTTATCTGACTCTCTAAAGAAGCTCTCAGACAGCACCATACCTTGGCAAAGCAAACGAGTGAATGGCTCGTTTGATTTCACATAGCCAAAGTCACGCATGACTTTATGCAGGAAGCGAGAGTAAAGTAGATGCATTGTGGCGTGTTCAATACCACCAACGTATTGGTCTACAGGTGTCCAGTCTTTTGCAGATTCTGAAAGAATACCATCTTCAAAACGTGGGCAAGTGTAACGTGCATAGTACCAAGAGCTTTCCATAAACGTATCAAACGTATCAGTTTCACGCTCTGCTGGCTTATTACATGTTGGGCAGTTCACATGCTTAAATGTTGCATGCTGTGCAAGTGGAGAACCACCTTCACCGGTAAACTCAACATCGTTTGGCAGTTGAACTGGTAGGTCTTCTTTAGGCACAGGTACATCGCCGCAAGACTCACACTTAATCATTGGGATTGGTGAACCCCAGTAACGTTGACGTGAGATACCCCAGTCACGTAGGCGATATTCAATTTTCGAGAAGCCTTTTGTTTCAGCTTCAAGTTTGTCGCAGATTTTCGCTTTTGCATCAGCACTTGTAAGGCCATCAAATTCAGCAGAATTAATCAGTGTGCCTAGGTCAGTTAGAGCTGCTTCTGTGTAGTCCCACTCGTCGCCAGTGGAAACAACTGGTTTAATTGGTAGGTCATACTTGGTTGCAAATTCCCAGTCACGTTGATCGTGAGCAGCAACACACATCACAGCGCCTGAGCCGTAATCAGCTAGCACGTAGTTTGCAACCCATACAGGCAGCGTTTCACCAGTCAGTGGGTGAGTTGCTGTAAATGGTGTTGGGTAACCTTCTTTTGGAAGTGTTGCCATGTCTGCTTCAGATGTTTTCATGCGAGCCATACGATCGATTAGATCTTGTAGGTCAGCATTTTTCTGAGCAGCAAGTCTTGAAAGCGTATGCTCTGGTGCAATCGCAATAAATGAAACACCGTAAAGTGTATCTGGACGAGTTGTAAATACTTCAAGCGCCTGTGTATCAGCAGGAAGTGGTAGCGATGCATCTGCTGCTGAAAGCTGGAACTTAACCTGCGCACCTTGTGAGCGGCCAATCCAGTTACGCTGCATTGCTTTTACGCCTTCTGGCCAATGCTCAAGTTCGTCAAGATCATCAAGAAGCTGGTCTGCATAATCAGTAATTTTGAAGAACCATTGTGGGATCTTACGACGCTCAACAGGAGCGCCTGAACGCCAGCCTTTACCATCAATAACCTGTTCGTTTGCAAGCACTGTTTGGTCAACTGGATCCCAGTTCACAACAGATTCTTTCTTATAAACAAGGCCTTTTTTATACATTTCTGTGAAAAGCCATTGCTCCCACTTGTAATATTCTGGGTGACATGTTGCCAGTTCTTTTGTCCAGTCAACACCAAGACCAAGACGCTTTAATTGGTTGCGCATGTTGTCGATGTTTTTATAAGTCCAGTCTGCTGGTGGCACGTTGTTTTTAATGGCAGCATTTTCTGCTGGTAGGCCGAAAGCATCCCAACCCATTGGATGAAGTACTTGCTTGCCTTCAAGCTTTGCAACACGTGCAATTGTATCGCTGATTGTGTAGTTACGTACGTGCCCCATGTGAAGCTGACCGCTTGGGTATGGGAACATGGAGAGGCAGTAGAATTTATTCTTGCTGTTTTCTGTGGATGTTTCTACGAAATATGTTTGCTTGTCATCCCACTCTTTTTGGTAGTGAGACTCGATTTGTTCAAAGTCATATGTATCTTTAAGATTTGCCATTGTGCTCGTATTCCTCGAGTAATCTTTAAAATTCAGAATTTGTTTTCTTATATCCACAATCCATTTGGATGGCTATCCAATAGGGATGGTGTTAAAGCTTGTGCCAATAGTATCAAACTTTTGCAATTCTCGCTCAGGGAACTGATAGGTGCAGATTAGTTTTTATAAGAGATCGTTCAAGTTTGAAAATGGAGTAATGGGTATCATACAAAAAAAAGGCTTTATCAGCATCTTATTTTGCTTATGAATAAAGACAAAGAAGGTAAAACGAGGAAGAAGAGAAAGGAAAGAGGAGGCGGTCAGCCTAAGTACAGTCTTGGCGTTTCAGCCTTAGGCAGGCTGAAACAGTCCTAGGACATGTACTTAAGATGCAAACGCTAGAATCGCAAGTGACGACAGGAAGAATACAGTGATCTTCAATGTAGTAACTAGACGATTTGGTTTTTCAGTTTGTTCAAATGCTTGAGTTGCGCTGTTCATAATACAAATACCAATGCCAAGAAATATGATTGTTGTTTAAAATCTGACTACCTGAATTCAGAAAGATTCATTTTTTGTTATAAGGGATCATGTTCAGGTGGTCGCCAGTATAACGCCCTTTACCTAGGTGGGGTCAATAGGCAGAAACGTAAAATATGTATCAATAGAAGTTGCTTTTGTTGATGACATATTGTTTTCGAGGCGTATCGTAAAATTATGTCATTATAAAATGAATTCTTGATGAATCTATTAGTGTTTTTGTACAGGTTACTTAAAATAAATAGGCCTTTTAATCAGTTCAAAATCAATAAGTTGAATTTGTTGCTAGAAACACGGGTTTGTCCCCAAATTAGAACATAAAGACTAACGAATGCCTTTTATAGGCGCACAAAATGGTAGAAAAAAGTATGTTTGATTTTGCAATTATTGGTGCTGGTGCAAGTGGTGTATATGCAGCTCGTTTGTTACGTGAGCAAGCGAAGCAGCAGGGTAAAAATGTGCGCATTTGCTTGGTTGAAAAAAGCCGAGGTTTGGGCGGCCGTTTATCAACCCGCCGAGTGTATCTTGACGACGGACGAATGGTTCAAGTTGAACTCGGCGCAGTTAATGTAGGGCATGCTTTTCAATCGCAAGCCTTACAAGGACAGCCACCATTTGGCATAAATCCACCGCAATTGAAACACTGGGAAGAGCTTGAGGTATTACAGGGCCTTAGTAAAGATTATTTAAGAGAATTACAAGAGGGCACTGATATTGATGGATTCCTTACACAAAGCCGATTGGTCCGTTTAGAACAATCTAATCAATCCCTCGCTAACCAGTCCCAAGGGGATCACTATTGGACTTTACACCTTGAAAGTACAGCGCAAGATAAACCTGCTCTAGAGCCAATCAAAGCCAGAGAAGTGATTATGACTGCGCCACCAGAGCAGGTGAAAGCTATTTTAAAAGACTCTGGTTTAGAGCAAAGCCCGCTTATGGCTTCTATTGTAGGGGCTGAAATGGCTTGCCGATTTACTTGGGTACTCGTGACTCAAGGGGCTGCTTTAGAAACATCTCAGCATTTCTTTAAAAATGATGCCATGCTCGATAACTTATTGGTTTTAAGCCATAAGCCTGGTATCCAGAGCGCCAATGGTTATGAGCAAATTCAGGTGAATATGACGTTAGACTGGAGCCAGCTGCATGCTGCTGTTGATAAGCAACAGGTACAGCAAGACTTCGAAAATGATGTGTTAACTCGAATTAAGACACTCATTCCTGATCTGCAAAACCATAATGTGATTAGTTTTCAAGTGCATAAATGGTTATATGCCCAGCCTAAAAGCCCAGCAACAGTGCCATTAAAATCTGACAATGGTCTTACATGTATAGGCGACTGGACTTGTGGCTATGGTTTAGATGATGCTTTGAGAAGTGCGGAAACGCTTATCCAAAATTATGCTTAAGTAATATTGAAGGGCGGGGTATTATTGGGCCACTTCTGGATAGGATAAGGTCGTCATCATGGTTACTCATTCGCAAAAAAAACAAAAGACAGATACGTTAGCGCAAGTGAAGTCACTGTTTAAACCAAGTGATTTTGCGCAAACCAAGCTTGACGCTCAGTCTTTAGATGAAGGTTTAATTCATGTGGCACAATCTTATCTTGCAGATACTCATCAACCTGTACCACCAGATTTAGGTGTGCCTCAAACCCTTAATTTATTATCAGATTTATTGGAGAATCCAGATCAGGATTTTTTAACCTCTTTAGAGTCACTTATTGCTCAGGCCGTGCGAGTGCATCAGCCTGCATTTATAGGGCATATGACATCTGCATTGCCTTCTTATGTGCCTTCTCTAATGTATTTACTAGGTGCTTTAAATCAAAACCAAGTGAAGCTTGAAACCTCTGGCGGTTTGTCGGTGATTGAAAAGCAAGTCCTTAAAGAGTTGCATCAATTATTTTTTAATGAAACCTCGTTTTTTTATGCAGGGTATTTAAATAATCCAGATATGTCTCTTGGTGCTTTCTGCTCTGGCGGCACCCTTGGAAACCTCACTGCCTTTTGGGCATTTCGTAAGGCGTTTGATGCGGTTTATCCCGATTTAAAATCGAAAGCCAGAATATACGTGTCTGAACTAGGTCATTATTCAATTCGTAAAGCGGTGGATGTCATAGGGTTAGATGCTGAACAGGTTGTGATTTTACCGAACGCCTTTTTTAAACAGGATACAGCTAAGCTCAAACAAAAAATGCTGGAAGATCAAATTCTCGGCTATCGTGCTTTGGCTGTTGTAGGTGTTGCAGGCACAACTGAAACTGGTAGTGTTGATCACCTTGATGCGCTTGCTGATATCTCGACATTTTTTAAATGTTTTTTCCATGTTGATGCTGCATGGGGCGGGGCGTTTTACTGTGTTGATTCTTTAAAGACGCTGTTTAAAGGAATAGAACGAGCTGATGCTATTGTCATCGATGCTCATAAGCAGCTGTTTGTGCCTATTGGATGTGGAGTTGTTTTATTTAAAGATGAAAATTTGGCCCAGAAGCTTGAGTATCATGCCAATTATATTATTCGCAAAGGCTCCTATGATTTAGGGCAGTTTACCCTTGAAGGCTCAAGACCTGCGATGTCGCTTATTTTATGGAGTCATTTACGATTAATTGAATTGGCTGGTTTTAATGTGCTTTTCCAATCTCTTCATGAATTAGCAGTGTCTTTTGCTGATCATATTAAAGCAACCGATGACTTTGAAGTGATCAGTGAGCCAGCCTTAAATATTTTAACTTACCGCTATTGTCCTGCTGAAATTGCGACCGCAGCGAAAAACAATGCTGAAGTGCATGGCATTATAAATGAAGTGACTCAACGATTGCATAAGCTTCATCGGGCGACAGGTATGGGGTTTGTGTCTCGCACACGTTTACCTTATGAAGGCCAACAAGAGATGATAGATGTATTTCGAGTTGTGCTGGCAAACCCGAACACGACAATTGAGCATTGTAAGCAGGTATTAGCAGAGCAGCGCATTATTGTTGAGCAAGATGAGGTGATTCAATCCCTTTTAAAACAGGCTTTCATCTGAAGCTTGATTGGGTATACTACAAACCTGCACAAGAAAACAATGACATGATCGCCATGGAAAAGAGGTATTGGTATGGTTGTAGGGCAATTTAAAAAATGGCTGGAGCCACTTTCAAACGGATCATTTAAAACCGCTTTGAAAAATCAGTGCATCTCGCCTGAGCTTGCAGCGCATATCGATCGTATGCCAAGCCAATTAGGTTCTTTAGGGCATGATCCATGGGGTCTAAGTCGCGATGCCCTTGCTGTTGGTTTAACGCAATTTAAACCTATTTATGAAAAATACTTCCGTACAGAAGCCTTTGGCTTAGAAAATATTCCTCAGCATGGTCGCATTATGTTAATCGGTAATCACAGTGGTCAACTGCCTTTAGACGGTATGCTCATTGGTTATTCCATCATGATGAACAAATTAGCACCTCGAACAGCGAGAGCCATGATTGAGCGCTGGGTGCCAACCATGCCGTATATTGGTAATTGGTTAAATTCAATTGGTGCTGTAGTGGGTGACCCGTCTAATTGTCGTAAATTATTGCGTCGAGAGGAGGCGGTAATCGTATTCCCTGAGGGTATTCGTGGCTCTGGTAAAACCTATGATAAGCGCTATCAATTACAGCGATTTGGCACAGGCTTTATGCATCTTGCTGTCACTGAAAATACGCCTATTATTCCTGTTGGTGTAGTGGGGTGTGAAGAGACTTTCCCGTCTGTAGCTAACCTTAAACCTTTGGCTAAAATGTTCGGCATGCCTTATTTCCCTGTGATGCCTTTAATGCCGTTTCCAGCTAAGGTGCGTTTGTACTTTGGTGAACCAGTTCAATATTCTGCGGTAAAAGGGACAGAGGAAGAGTTGGAGGAGCAAGTGGCTGATGTACAGTCTCGTATTAACGTGCTGATACAAAAAGGTCTAGAAGAGCGACAAGGTTGGTTTAAATAGGATAGAAAGAATGAAACATAATGAACTAAAATAACATCAGTGTAGTTTGATATAGGTTGTTCATAATGTCTAATTTAAGCAAGGCTTTTGCATTTTCATGCCTTTTTATACTGTCTGCCTGTGGTGGGAGTGGAGATGACCAGTCTACAGCTTTGAACCAAGGCCCGCTTGTCGACATGCCTTTAAGCTCTACGATTAATAATGTGCAGCCTTTTACAGGTATTGTGACTTGGATTGATTACTGGAATGCAGATTCTATTGAAACAACAGCTGGGAATACTCAGCTTGAGTTTAAATATGTGAAGTATTCAGAAATTGTGAGCCAAGAAGATCAATATGACTGGACTGCGGTAGAGACAATTCTCGATGCTGCTGCTTCTCGTGGTAATCAAGCTATTATTCGCTTTTATTACACTTACCCAGCAGATACTCGCGGGGGCGTACCTGACTATATTTTAAATACCACTGGGTACAATGGTGTAACAGCGAACTCTGAAGGGAGTCCAACCAAATTTCCTGATTGGAGTAGCACAGAGCTCCAAGAGTTTACTTTAGAATTTTACACCGCCTTTGCTGAAAGATATGATGATGACCCAAGGCTTGCTTTTTTACAGGTGGGCTTTGGTTTATGGGCTGAGTATCATATTTACGATGGGCCTAATACCCTTGGTGCGCAGTTTCCATCCAAAGGCTATCAAGCGCAATTTATTAAACACCTCGCAAATGCATTTCAAAATTTACGCTGGTCTATCTCAAAGGACGCAGGTTCATCTGATTACAGTGATATAGCAACAACAGATGCTTTGCAGAATGTTGTCTTCGGCTTGTTTGATGATTCTTTTATGCATCAAACGCATGATCAGTACAATCGAGATATGCTTTTAGCGCTTCGTTATGAGCCTCGTTATGAGGTTGCACCTATTGGCGGTGAATTTAGTTACTACTCCGACTTCGACCAAGAACATGTATTAGATGAAGCTGGTATGTATGGTCGTACAGTTGAGGAACTCTCTGAGCAGTATCATGTGTCGTACATGATTGGGAATGATCAGCCCGACTATCAAACCGATGCCCGTATTAAAGCTGTTGGTATGGCAATGGGGTATAAATTTAATGTGACTGCATTTAGCGTATCTCCAACTGCTGCAGAAGTAACCATCGAAAACACGGGAATTGCGCCAATTTATTATGATGCCTATCCAGCAGTGAATGGTGTTCGTTCAGAAACAAGTTTAAAAGGGCTTTTACCTGGCGTAAGTCGAACTTTTAGCATTAATGCTGGTGGCTCGAACCCAAGCTTAACTATTGAGTCTGATCGTTTGGTTGCGGGGCAGGTAATTGAGTATTCTGCTAACTTGCCTTAGTGGCTTTGCTGTGTTAATTGAAATACTAAAACGTAAAAAGGGCTTATAACAGCCCTTTTTTTATGTCGATCGAGGTCTTATTGATAAATGCTTAGAACCTAGGTTGAAATTCAATAACGTTGTCAGCTGCTGGTGCTTGGTCATCAACCATTAGCGCCATTCTTCCTGTGAATAAACAGAGTGGCGTTACTTTTGTGTTGTTTGATTTAACGTGCTTGTGAATTAAATCCATAATTTCGATGTCATCTAAATTCATTAAATCAAAATCCAGCTCTTCGACTGGTAAATTCATAGAGTCTAAAGATGTGCCGTAAAAAATACTTTTTTGCGTTTGAATACGTTGCTGTAGTTCTACAGGTTTTTTAAAGCTTGAAGGATAGGAACCAGTATTCACATCCCAGCAAAACTCCATCTCGAATCGAAGTGGAATAGGAAAAGGCAGTGGGCGTTGCATAAATTTTTGCAATTGATCAAAAATACTATTGGCATATTCGTCAATGGCTTCTGCTTGCGATTCTTTTAATTCCATTGGTGCCATCCAGCTTCTTGTGATTGATAAGAAGTCATCACAAAGTGGTAGAGGTTTACCGAGGTGTCTTTTTTGAGACATAAACGTGTATTCGCTGATAAGTCTTAACCAGAGTGTTAGGTCAAGCTGCTTAATATCGCGAGGGCTTAAATCAAAGAAACAAACAACAAACATTGATTCGGCTTCAATAAATAACCATGTGTCTCGGTTAAAGATTGTTTGCCTTCTTGCGTGCCACGTCCATGGTGTAGATGAGAGAGCAATCCTAGAATTGTCTGATACCTGCATATGTGGTCTGAAACCTTGCTCCAGCGTATATGCGTAGTCGTCCTTGTTAAGATGCAATTGGATCATAAATATACCTTTTCAGATAAATCCTGTTTTTATTTTTTTATCTGTAGATCTTGTCTGTTGTTAGTTTTATAAGTCCACCCAGTTAAAAAAATATATGATTAACTGGGTTGAGGACTATCCAACTTATAAATTAAAAATTAATCTAAAAATTGGTGAGGTATTAATTTAAGAGTAGACCAATTATTGTGCAGACTCTTCATTCGCTTGACGAAGAAGTTCATTTATGCCGACTTTTCCGCGAGTTTGCTCATCTACGCGCTTTACAATAATAGCGGCATAAAGAGAATATGTACCGCATTTGCTTGGTAGTGAACCAGGAACAACTACAGAACCAGCTGGTACGCGACCTTGGAACGTTTCGCCAGTTGTACGGTCATAAATTTTTGTTGATTGACCAATAAAGACACCCATTGAAAGTACAGAACCTTCTTCAATGATAACGCCTTCTACAACTTCAGAACGAGCGCCGATGAAGCAGTTGTCTTCAATGATTGTTGGGTTTGCTTGAAGAGGCTCAAGAACACCACCGATACCAACACCGCCAGAAAGGTGAACGTTTTTACCGATTTGAGCACATGAACCAACAGTTGCCCATGTATCAACCATTGTGCCTTCGTCAACGTATGCGCCAATGTTTGTGTAGCTTGGCATAAGAACAACGTTCTTACCGATGAATGAACCAGCACGTGCAACAGCAGGTGGTACAACACGAACACCGCTTTCAACGAACTGTTCTTGTGACCAGTCAGCAAACTTGCTTGGTACTTTATCGAAGTATTGAGTGTAAGCACCAGCCATTGGCTCATTTGGGTTTAGACGGAAGCTAAGAAGAACAGCTTTCTTTGCCCATTGGTGAACAACCCACTCACCGTCGATTTTTTCTGCAACACGAAGTTTGCCAGAATCAAGAAGACCTAGAGTCTCAGTTACAGCAGTAGATAATTCTTCAGCTGGGTTTTGGAAATCGATTTCATTACGTGCATCGAATGCTTTTTCGATAATGGCTTGCAGCTCAGAATTAGAAAGAGTCTGTTGAGTTGTCATGCTGAGTACCTCTGAATTTTTTAATGTATTGAGCGGCGTAATTAAAGCTCACTACTGTGGGGTAAACCTAATAAGTGTATAGGTCAAAACACAGTAATCTCTACGCCTTCAGGCGCATCTATGATGCCTTGGTTAAAAAGAAATAGCAACATGCCCGCTTGTGCACTACGTCACATTTATACTCATTTTATGGATGAAAAAAATGTGACAACAGTGCTGTGCTCCAAGGGGTGAGGGCAGGAGCGTTTCAAATGTGCTTAGTTTTTCAGCACATCATGCAGCTGCTGATAAAGTTGCTCGCACATGTCTTGGTCTTTTAAATGTCCCCCCTGATACGACACATAGAAAAAATCCTCTGCTTTTTCGCCAAAAGTTAAAATTTTTGCTGAGTGTACACTTAGAGAAAATTTTGCAAAAACTTTTCCTATCAAAGCTAGAAGCCCTGAGCGATCCAGCGTAATGATGCTAATGATTGCGTAGGGTTCATCAAGCTGGTTGTGAATCCTGACTCGGGTTTTAATGTCGAAATGCTTGTGGGTTCGTGGTGTTAAAACTGGCGCAAGGATTGGAATAACGGCACCTTGTTTTAACTGTTCAACCATTGCATGGCATATCTTTCTATAAATTTGTGGCGTTGATGCAATGACACCTGTTTGGTCGTCATCAACAATATAAGTGTTAAGGGTATAGCCATTGTTCGATGTAAGTACACGTGCATCTAATATATTTAATCCAAGTTCACTCAAAACTGCGACAGAGTTCACAAACAAGAAAGCGCAGTCTTTGGTATAGATAAAGATTTGCGTATAAACCTGTGTTCCTGACTCTTGGGTAAGGCCCGCAATAACCAGTGGTTCATCAGGGGTGTCATGTTGCAATATAGCTTGCGTATGCCATGCAATATCTTCAGCTGAGTACTTGGTAAAATATTCATCGCCAAAGCCAGACCAGAGATGCTCAAAAGCTTGTTCTAGAATACCTTTCTCCCGAAGCACTTGAATCGCTTTTGTTCTAGTTCTTGATGCGCGGCCAGCCCAGTGCTCAGACTTATCAAGTTGTCGTTTAAAGAACTGCGATGTTTCCATGTACAACTGATTCATGAGTGATAAACGCCATGGGTTCAAGAGCTTCGGGCTTGTGGCAGCAATATCACAGATTGTCAGAAGGTATAAGTAATCTAAGCGTTCTTGGTCGCCAACTTTGTTAGCGAAGTCTTCAATAACTCTATAATCGCTGATATCCATTTTTTGTGCTGTGACGGACATCACAAGATGATGCAAAACTAACCATGAAATAAGTTGTGTATCAGCTTCGCTTAAATTATGGCGTCGGCAGAATGCTGCAGCATCAACAGCGCCAAGCACAGAGTGATCGCCACCACGACCTTTGGCTATATCGTGGTATAAGCCCGCAATATAAAGGAGAGTTCTACTCGGGAGGTTATGGATAATCTTGCTGGCCAGTGGGAATTTTTCACGGGCTTCGTTATGACGCAATAAACGCATGTTCTGAACAACTAATAAGGCGTGCGCATCTACAGTGTAAATATGGAAAAGATCAAATTGCATCTGTCCAATAATAAAACCAAACTCAGGTAAGTAACGGCCAAGAATGCCGTATCGCTTCATTCGCTTTAACTGCGTGAAGAGACGATAGGGTGACCCAAGAATTTTGAGGAAGAGATCGGTGTTTTCAGGCGCTTGTCTAAATTCGTCATCAATATTGTAGCGTGCATCCCTGAGTAAACGAATTGTGTTGGCACGAACGCCGAGGAGTGACGGCGATTGTCCCAATAGATAGAACAGCTCCAAAACAGCCGAGGGTGTTTCTTTGAATACCTCTGGATGTGTTACTGCAATTTTGTGACCAATTTGTTTGAATCGACCATTGATACTCACTTCATGTACTTCATTTGAGCTTGATATCTCTTCCTCTACATTCTCTAAAAGAAGATCAACCAAGGCTGCAACTGTTGATGCGTGGCGATAGTAGGTTTTCATGAAGTGCTCGACAGCGCGGTTGCCTTCACTGTCTTTAAAACCGAGCATGTCTGCAACGCTTTTTTGATAATTGAAAAGCAGTCGGTTTTCATCGCGCTTCACAATAAGGTGTAAGCAATAGCGAATGTTGGCGATAAAGTCATATGCTCTTTGAAGTTGTTCCAGCTCTTCGCGTCCAAGAATACGTTTACGCACAAGGTCAGTTAAGCTGCCTAAGCCAAGTGTGTATTTTGAAATCCAAAGTAGGGTATGAATATCTCTTAAACCACCAGGTGCTTCTTTAATGTTTGGCTCAAGATTGTATTCAGTGTCTGCATGCTTACGATGTCGTTCTAAATATTCTTTTTGTTTAAGGTGGAAGAAGTGCTCACTTGATGTGACGGAGTTTGTTTGTAGGTTTGATCGTAGTGCAATAAAAAATGATGTAGCTTGACCAATGACTTTACGAAGATTAAGTAAGTTGGTGAGAACAGTGTGGTCTTCTTTGGCAAGTTGTAAACAGTTGGCAAGGCTTCTTACGCTTTGTCCAATTGATGGGCCTACATCCCATAGATGTTGGACAAATTGCTCAACTTTTTCTTGCTGTGCTTCAGTGAGGTCATTTTGATGAAGGATAAGAATATCAATATCAGATGATGGAAATACTTCACGACGACCATAGCCACCTGTAGCAAATAAGACAATTTCGTTTTCACGGTCGAGTTTGCATAAACGCCATAAAGAAATAAGACAGCGATCAATAATCTTGGAGCGTGCAAGGAGCTTTTGTCGTAACTGATGAGATGTTTTGCCTTTGGTCGCAACTAAGTGTCTGCTTGCAACAAAGCCTGCATCCAATGTTTCAATTTCTGCTTTGTATTTAGTAATAATGTCAAAAGCATGTTTGTCGAGATGATTCATACTTGTCCTTTTTAAATGTGCATGCAGAACTTAAAAAAATGCCCCAGTTTATAGTAACAATAAACTAGGGCATTTCAATAGAGTCATAAGCTCATTTAAAGAGGCTTAATATTTGGAGTTCTAGGTTGCACGCACTAAATTAACTTCTTCACCTTCACGGTAAGTTAGAACTTCACGGCCAGTTGGCGTCACTAGAATTGTATGTTCCCACTGAGCTGAAAGCTTTCTGTCTTTCGTGATAACAGTCCAGTCGTCTGCTAGAACACGACATATATGTGTGCCTTGGTTAAGCATTGGCTCGATTGTGAAAGTCATGCCTGGTACAAGTTCCATGCCAGTGCCTGGCGTGCCAAAGTGGTTCACCATTGGGTCTTCATGGAATTTTTGACCAATGCCGTGACCGCAGTAATCACGAACAGAAGAGTAATGGTTTTGCTTAGCAAATTGCTCGATTGCAAAGCCTAGGTCACCAAGCTTAAGGCCAGGCTTGACCATATCAATACCAAGATAAAGAGCTTCTTGCGCTTTTTGTACAAGTCTTTCAGCTGGTGGCTTAACTTTTTGGCCAACGATGTACATTTTACTTGTATCGCCGTGCCAGCCTTCGAAAATAACAGTCACATCAATATTTAAAATTTGGCCTTCTTTAAGCACTTGGTTTTCATGTGGAATACCGTGGCAAACAACGTGGTCGATAGATGTACAAACAGATTTAGGGAAACCTCTATAACCAAGGCAAGCTGGGATTGCTTTACAGTCATTGACGATAAAGTCGTGGCATAGCTTGTCGAGTTCACCTGTAGTAACTCCAGGTTTTACATGTTCGCCAATCATTGTTAAGCAATCTGCAGCCATTTTGCCTGCGATACGCATTTTTTCAATGTCTTCAGCGCTTTTGATCGTATGAGTCATGGTTGGATAATCCTCGATTATTTTTTTAAGTCGGCTTATCATAACATAAATGTTTTGACTGTCAGGTGTCGAAATGTAGAGATCACATTCGAAACACTCGTATGAAACTAACCTAATGCCCTTGTATGCTTACAACTTGTTTTTCAAGACCACTTATCAAAACGGAGATCAAACAGAATGAAACAAAGCGCACTTCAACAATTTAAATTACCTGCACGTGTCATGATGCTGGCCAGTGCTCTGGCGCTTGCTTCAGGTTGTGATACCAATTTAAGAAAAAATGGTGGTGAAAACCCATATCAAGGCGAGTTAAGTGCTGCACCGCATGAGTTTGGTATTGCCTCTGCTCATCCTCTTGCTACTGAAGCTGGCATGAAAGTGTTAGAAGAGGGTGGTAACGCCTATGATGCAGCTGTGACTGTTACAGCTGTTTTAGCTGTTGTTGAGCCTTTTGGTTCAGGTCTTGGTGGTGGTGGCTTTTGGTTGCTTCATGATGAAAAGCAGGATAAATCAGTTTTTGTTGACGGTCGTGAGAAGGCACCTATGGCAGCCACAGAAACTATGTATCAAAAAGAAGATGGTAGCGTTGATCGTGAGTTAGCTACAAATCATCCTATGGCTGCGGCTATTCCAGGAACCCCTGCAGCGATGGTTCATGTGCAGCAAAAATATGGTACGAAAAGCTTAGAGCGTTTATTGCAGCCTGCCATTGAGCTTGCTGAGAATGGTTTTGCTGTGACTTCTGAGTATACAGATGCACTAGAGCTTCGTTTAAAGGCTGTGCAGAAATGGCCTTCATCTTCTGTCTTTTTAGATAAGGGTAAGCTTCCAGAAGCTGGTTGGATTCTAAAGCAACCTGATCTTGCCAAAACATTGAGAAGTATCGCTGAAAACGGGCGTAAAGGCTTCTATGAAGGTGACGTTGCCAAAACAATGGTTAAAGATGTGCAAGAAAATGGCGGGCTTTGGACGCTAAATGATCTTGTGAATTACGATGTGGCTGAGCGAGAGCCAATTATTTTTAATTATGGTGATTATAAAATTACATCCTCACCTTTGCCATCTTCAGGTGGTCTTGTAATGGCTGGTATTTTTGGTCAGCTTGAAGATCAAAATTATCAAGACGCAAATGAAGCAGACCGTACGCATCTCTTTGTAGAAGCTATGCGTAATGCCTATTACAAACGTGCTCAGTTTATGGGTGACTCTGACTTTACTCATGATGATGGTCGATGGTTATTGAAGCAATCTGAAATTGATAAGATGGCATCGAATATTAGCCTAGATAAAGCAAGACCAAGTTCAGAAATGCCTTTGCTTACATCTGGCAGTAAAGGCACTCAAACAACTCATTTTTCCGTTATTGATGGGTATGGCAATCGCGCTGCAGTAACCCTCAGTATTAACCTTTACTTTGGCAGTGGCTTTACGGCAAAAGGCACAGGCGTACTTCTCAATAATGAAATGGATGATTTCTCCGCGAAGCCAGGTGCGCCAAACGCTTATGGCTTAGTTGGTAGTGAGGCCAATAAAATTGAGCCAGGTAAGCGTCCTCTTTCAAGTATGACGCCAAGCTTTGTTGAAGGGCCGAACGGTGTTTATGTGCTTGGCACACCTGGCGGTAGCCGTATTATCTCAATGGTTTCTTGGGGGATTTTGTCTGCTATAGATGGTGACTCTCCAGAAGAAATGGCAGCTAAGCCACGTATTCATCACCAATATTTGCCAGATGTTGTTGAATATGAAGCTGGTGCATTATCTGAGGAACTTAAAGCAGATCTAGTTGCTCGTGGTCATACGCTTCAGCAAACATCACGACCTTATGGTGATCTTCAAGTTGTGTATTGGAATGAAGAGAAGCAGGAGATGTCAGGCGGTTCAGACCCAAGAGGTGAGGGGGTTGCTGATGTTGAAAAGCCTTCTAAGGCGGCTTTGCACGTGATAAAATAAGTAACCAGTGTACTTAGTGGTTCTCTGAAATGGCCAATAGATGGTACTTTTTAACCTAAGTTGGCCTAAGTTGCCTAAAAAAGCTTTTATTTTTGTGAAGAACCACCTATAATTGCGGCACCCACTTTGAAGATACCTTTAAATGCTGGGAATTTGCACATCATTCGAGACGCTTATTCGGGTGCTTTGCAATAGAGTAGTACGCTACTTCATTGCTTTGTTGAGTGAGCGCGAATGGTGGATGTTATAACCCTTACCAATACAGTGCTGTTGTTATTTATTTACTACTCAGGAATAAACCTGAGCTCTGACAGTCCTTGTATCTGGTATGCTTGAAGTCGCTAACTTCAAGCTATTGATATTAGAGAGAGTATTATGAGCGAAACTCAATACGGTATGCGTGATATGTTAAAAGCTGGTGTTCATTTTGGTCACCAAACTCGTTACTGGAACCCAAAGATGGATCAATACATCTTCGGTGCTAGAAACAACATCCATATCATCAACCTTGAGCACACAGTTAAGCTTCTAGACGAAGCTCTAGCTTTCGTTAACAACCTAACTTCTAAAAACAACAAAATCCTTTTTGTTGGTACTAAAAGATCTGCTGGTCCAGTTGTTGCTGAGCACGCTGCTCGCGTTGGTATGCCATACGTTGATCACCGTTGGTTAGGTGGTATGCTTACTAACTGGAAAACAATCCGTCAATCAATCAAGCGTCTTAAAGATCTTGAAGTTCAAAGCCAAGACGGTACTTTCACTAAGCTTACTAAGAAAGAAGCTCTAGAAAGAGCTCGTGAGCAAGAAAAACTAGAGAAGAGCCTTGGCGGTATCAAAGATATGGGCGGTCTTCCAGACGCTATCTTCGTTATCGACGTTGACCATGAGCAAATCGCTGTTGCTGAAGCTCGTAAACTAGGTATTCCAGTTATCGGTGTTGTTGATACTAACTCCAACCCAAATGGCGTTGACTACATCATCCCAGGTAACGATGACGCTATCCGTTCTATCCAACTATTTGTTGGTTCTATCGCTGACGCTTGTGCACGTGGCGCTGAGTACGCAAAACTAAACAAGACTGGCAACGATAAGTCTGCAGAAGCAGAAGAAAACGTTGAAGAGGCAAAAAGAGCCTAACTTCTTGTAAATAAAGCTCTCTGATCGAGAGCTTTATTTTAGGTGGCTTTAAAACAAGTCACCATCTTCTCAGAATAAAATCAGCTGAAGTCTTGGCTGTAAAAAAATCCATATCCAATAAATGCTGAATATTATCGGCATCTTATGAATGAATTTTATAAATGACATGTCCAAAGATTGAAGTGGTAAGAGTCAACCTTTGAGATTAAATGTCAATTAACAGGAGAATATACCATGAGCGTAACTGCAGCACAGGTAAAAGAACTACGTGAACGTACTGGTCTTGGCATGATGGAGTGCAAAAAAGCACTAGTTGAAGCTAACGCTGATATCGATCTAGCTATTGAAAATCTACGTAAATCAGGTCAAGCAAAAGCTGCTAAGAAAGCAAGCCGTACAGCTGCTGAAGGCGCTGTAGTTGCTAAAGTTGGTGAAGGTATTGCTATCCTTCTTGAAGTTAACTCTGAAACTGACTTTGTTGCTCGTGATGACAACTTCCAAGCTTTCGTTAACCAAGTTGCTGAAGTAGCTCTAGCTGCTCGTCTAGAAGACGTTGCTAAGATCGCTGAAATTGAATACACAGCTGGTCAAACAGTTGAAGAAGCTCGTTTAGCTTTAGTTCAAAAAATCGGTGAGAACATCCAACTTCGTCGTGCTCAACTTGTTGAAGGTAACACTCTTGGTGCTTACATCCACAACAGCAAAATCGGCGTTCTAGTTTCTCTAGAAGGCGGTGACGGCGAGCTAGCTAAAGACGTTGCTATGCACGTTGCAGCTGTAAACCCACTAGTAGCTACTCCAGATGAAGTTTCTGCAGCTGTTCTTGATAAAGAGCGTGAAATCTTCACTGAGCAAGCTCGTCAATCTGGTAAGCCAGAAGAAGTTATCCAAAAGATGATCGACGGTCGTCTTAAGAAGTTCCTTTCTGAAGTTAGCCTTGTAGACCAAGCATTCGTTAAGAATCCAGACGTTAAAGTTGGTCAGCTTCTTAAGGAAGCTAACGCTACAATCAACAGCTTCACACGTATGGAAGTTGGTGAAGGTATCGAAAAAGAAGTTGTAGACTTCGCAGCAGAAGTAGCAGCAGCTGCTAAGTAAGCTGAAGTCAGCTTGCACACGTGGAAAGAGCCCGAGCTTGTAGCTTTAAAAAGCCATAAGTTTGGGCTTTTTTCCATGTAATATTTATAAAATTATTAAAAGAAGCAGATTGAGCAGTAAGTAAAAGGGGCCGGGACATGGCAAGTGATCAAAACAAATCGAGGGCTGTAAGCGTGAAAAGTGGACGTCAACCAAAATATAAAAGAATTCTTTTAAAACTTAGCGGCGAAGCTCTTATGGGCAACGGTGAGTTTGGTATTGATCCTCAGGTATTACATAAGATGGCTCTTGCTGTAGGTCAGCTTATTGGTATCGGTGTTCAGGTAGGTATTGTTGTTGGTGGTGGTAACCTATTCCGTGGTAAAGCACTTCAAGAAGCTGGTCTTGATCGTGTTGCTGGTGACCACATGGGTATGCTTGCAACAGTCATGAACGGTCTTGCACTGCGTGATGCAATGGTGCGCAGTAATATCCCAACTCGTTTAATGTCCTCTATTCAAATGAGCGGCATGGTTGAGCATTTTGATCGTCTAACAGCAAGCCGTTATTTAAATAATGGTGATGTTGTGATCTTCGTTGCTGGTACTGGTAACCCGTTCTTTACAACTGACTCTGCTGCATGTCTTCGAGCTATCGAAATCGAAGCGGATATGGTTTTAAAAGCCACTAAAGTAGATGGTGTTTATGACAAAGATCCTGCTCGATTTACAGATGCGAAAAAATTCGATCACCTAAACTATGATCAGGTTCTTGATCTTAAGCTTGGTGTTATGGATTTAACGGCAATTTGCCTATGCCGCGACCACAGCATGCCAATCCGTGTATTTGATATGCATGATTCCAATGCCTTAGTAGGTATTATGGTTGGTAAAGAATATGGTACTCTCGTAGACGATCAAGAAATGCAAGAATCGGAACCAGACGAATCTGCTGGTGACTAACTTGCACTAAGACACAAATTTTAAAGAAAGGAGCCTCATTATGTTAAATGAGTTGAAACAAGACGCAGAAGCTCGCATGAAGAAAGCAATTGAAGCGCTTCATACTGCACTTAAAAAAGTACGTACAGGTCGTGCTCACCCAAGCCTTCTAGATGACGTAATGGTTTCATACTATGGTACACCTACACCAATCCGTCAGGTTGCTAACCTTGGTGTTGAAGATGGTCGTACTATTACTGTTACACCATGGGAAAGAGGCATTGCTGCTGACGTAGAAAAAGCAATCCGTAATGCAAACCTAGGTCTAAACCCATCTTCGAATGGTGACCTTATTCGTGTTCCTCTTCCTGCTCTTACAGAAGAATCACGTCGTGATCTTCTTAAGATCGTTAAGAACGATGGTGAGCAAGCGAAAGTTGCTGTTCGTGCAGCTCGCCGTGATGCAAACTCTGACATCAAAGAACTTCTTAAAGAAAAAGAAATTTCTGAAGATGATCAAAGACGTTCAGAAGATGATATTCAAAAGCTCACAGATCGTTTTGTTAAAGAAATTGATCAGATTCTTGGTGAGAAAGAATCCGAGCTTATGACAATCTAGTGCTAAGCACTACTAGGCAACCTCAAAAAGTTGTTGCCTAAAACCTGCCCCTATGAGGTTTCTTGTTAGGGCGGGTTTTTGTTTTAAAGCGGCACTCATTATTTTTAGTTGCTTTAAATTATTGAATTTAATGTAATAATCTTGAATGATATTACTTGCTTGCATTAATCGGAGTAGAAGTCATGGGAAGCAATGAGTCAGCAGCCCAAGTTAAGCATCTTGCTGTAGTGATGGATGGTAATCAACGTTGGGCTCGTGCCAATGGTTTACCTGGCCCAGAGGGTCATCGTGAAGGGGCGAAAGCAGTTAAGACCCTAGTGAAAAGTGCAGTTAAATCAGGTATTAAATATTTAACACTTTTCGCATTCAGCAGTGAAAACTGGCGCAGACCACCATATGAAGTTGAACTTCTAATGCAGCTTTTTGTGACAGCTCTTGATGATCAAATTCGTGAGCTTCATGCAAATAGAATTAGGCTTAGATTTATTGGTGATTTAGCACCATTTTCAGATTTGCTTAAAGATAAAATGAATGCTGCAATGGAAAAAACCCAAAAAAACACTGGAATGCAGCTTATTATTGCTGTGAATTACGGTGGTCAATGGGATATAGTTCAAGCAGCGCAAAAATTAGCTTTATCAATGAATGATGGTGAAACTTCTGCGGAAGAATTTAAGCAGAATGTTTTAAATGCCTCTCAAGATGACTTTGCTCAGTATTTGAGTCTTGGTGATATTCCTCCTGTGGATTTATTTATTCGCACAAGTGGGGAGAGACGTATTTCAAACTTCTTGCTATGGCAACTTGCCTATGCGGAACTGTATTTCACAGATACATTCTGGCCAGATTTTGATGAGCAAGCGTTAAAAGATGCTCTAGATGACTTTGCTCGCCGACAACGTCGTTTCGGTCAAAGCTCGGAAGAGTTATTAAAAGAGAGCCAGGACAGGAAGTCTTAAGCGCCTTCCTTTTAGGATAATAAAATATGCAGAAACAGCATTTTTGGCAAACGAGCCTTGGTCAGCGAATCATGACAGCCTTAATACTAGTACCACTCGTATTGTATGGCATATTCTACCTTTCTAACGATGTTTTTTCCTGCATTATCGGCTTGATTATGCTTATGGGCGCATGGGAATGGGCTGCCTTCTTTGGGTGGGAGTCGCGTGTTAAGCGTTCGAGTTTTGTTGCGATGGTTGCAGGTTCAATAGTACTTGTTGCACAGCTTAGCGCCTATGTTATCTATATATTTTCAGTGATTTGGTGGTTTATTGCGTTACTCGCTGTAATGGGGTATCCAAATAATCGTCAGCATTGGGCAAAAACAAGTTCAATAGCAGTAATTGGTGCTATAACACTCAGCCTTGCGTGGTTCGCCTTAACTGATTTACAAAGTACTGAGCATGGTTCAAGGCTTGTATTCTTTGTGATGTGTGTAATTTGGGGTGCAGATACTGGTGCCTACTTTGCAGGCCGTCGTTGGGGTAAGCGTAAACTTGCACCAGCTGTGAGCCCAGGTAAATCAATAGCGGGTCTTGTTGGTGGTCTGGTTGTAACGCTTTGCTTTACAGGTTTGGTTTTAAAAGCGCTAGATCTTGCGAGCATTGATAAAGCTTATTACTTACTCCTTATTTTGATTACAGTGTTGGCATCAGTTATTGGTGATCTCTTTGAAAGCATGCTTAAACGCAATGTTAATTTAAAAGACTCCGGTCAACTCTTGCCAGGTCATGGTGGTGTGCTTGATCGCATTGACAGTTTAACTGCTGCAGTACCAATTTTTTCTGCAGGTCTGTATTTTAACGGTGCTTTCATCACAATTTAATTTCTTAGGTAGGGTATTAACACTATTCAAAAATGGCTTTCATTCTGAAGGCTATTTTTTGAAAGGTACAAAGATATGACACAAGTTACTAAAAATGTTTTTCTTTTAGGTGCTACAGGTAGCATTGGGGAAAATACGCTCAATGTTATTCGCCGACATCCTGATCGTTATAATGTCTTTGGACTTACAGGTCATAGTAATTTAAAACTTCTTGCTGAACTTACAATTGAGTTCAACCCTCAGTATGTAGTGCTGACTTCGACGGATAGCTTGTCAACGTTTAAATCGTTACTTAAAGGTCATGCCTTAAGAACTGAAATTCTTGAAGGACAGGATGAGCTTCTATCTCTAATCGTTAAGCCTGAAATTGATGTTGTTATTGCTGGGATAGTTGGTAAAGCAGGGCTTGAGCCAACTTTAGCAGCTGCACGAGCAGGGCAGTATATTCTTTTAGCGAACAAAGAAAGTATGGTCATGGCTGGTCCATTATTTCGTAAAGCAATTCTTGAATCTCAAGCCCGAATTTTTCCTATTGATAGCGAGCACAATGCTCTATTTCAAACGATGCCCGGTGAGCTGCAATCAAGCTCTCTTGTAACTCAAGCTGCATGTGAAAGTCACGGTATTCATCAGTTAGTTTTAACAGCATCTGGCGGGCCTTTTTTACACACGCCGAAAGAAGAATTAGTGAATGTAACACCTGCACAAGCTTGTAAGCATCCTAACTGGGCTATGGGCGCAAAAGTCAGTATTGATTCCGCATCGTTAATGAATAAAGGTTTAGAGCTCATTGAGGCCTGTTATTTATTTGGTGTCAGTCAGTCTTTTGTTGATGTTGTTGTTCATCCTCAAAGTATTGTGCACTCAATGGTGACTTACGTTGATGGATCAACGTTAGCTCACTTCAGTAATCCAAGTATGGAAGTGCCAATTGCATCAGGCTTAGCTTATCCAGAGCGTCACACAACAGGTGTGAAGCCTATGCGTTGGGATCAAATGCTTGAGTTGCAATTTTTACCACTTCCCTATGAAAAATTCCCATGTTTTTCTTTAGCTCGCCAAGCAATGGCGCAAGCTGAAAAGGGGCAGGGCGCTACAATTGTGCTGAATGCTGCCAATGAAATAGCTGTAGATGCATTTATTAACGGCAAGCTCGGCTTCACACAAATACCAAACCTAGTTGAACAATGTCTTGATCGTTTTGGTGTGACTGAGGCGCATGATTTGGCAGATATCCTTGCGCTTGATCAAGAAGTGAGAGACGCAGCAATCGATTATCTTTAATAAGCAAAGAACAAAATAAAGCGTGAGGCATGAATGGATTTTAGTTGGCTTATCTACCCAGTATCTTTCCTTGTTATTCTTGGCATAGTTGTCACTATCCATGAATTAGGGCACTTTCTAGTTGCACGCTATTTTGGTATTAAAGTTATTCGTTTCTCAGTAGGGTTTGGTAAACCTTTTTACTCTCGTTACGATAAGCATGGTACTGAGTTTTGCGTTTGCTCCATTCCTTTAGGTGGCTATGTTCGTTTGCTTGACTCCAGGCAGGATGACGTTGCTGAGCATGAAGTCGACCAAGATTTTACGCAAAAATCACCATGGGCTCGTCTGGCTGTTTATGCCGCTGGGCCAGCTATTAATATTGCTTTTGCTGTTTTTGTGTTTGCTGCCTATGCAATGCTGGGGGTTACTCAGTTACCAGCAGTTGTCGGTCTTGTTGAAAAAAACTCGATTGCTGAAGCTGCAGGTCTTCTACCAAGCGATGAAATTATTGCCATAGCAGGAAAGCCTGTTACATCTTGGGAAACAGTTTCCTTTCAATTTATCGAAGAAGCTGGTTATACGGGCCAGATGCCTATCGATATTAAGCGACAGGTCGAGTCAGTCTCGCAAGTTAAAACCCTAAAGCTTAATGTTGAAAACTTTATGCGAGCATCTGTTGAAAGCCCGCTGGAAAGCTTAGGGATTACTCCTAAAGTCTATTTAAGGCCAGCAATTATTGGTCAGGTAAGAGCTGATGATCCTGCTGATCAAGCAGGTTGGCAGGCTAATGACAAAGTATTAAGCCTTAATGATCAGCCTGTGGAATATTGGACGGACTTATATCGTTATGTTCGAGATAATCCTGCTCAAGATATTAAGTTTGTTTTGGAGCGAGATGGTCAGCTCGTTGAAGGCTTTGTAACGCCGAAAACTCTAGAAATCCCAGAACAAGTAAATGGTGAACCACAAGTTCGTAAAGTCGGTCAGATTGGGGTAGGGCCACAAAGTATTGAAGATGATCCAACATTGGTAAGACAAGTTGAGTACAGCTTACTACAAGCAATGCTTTATGGTTTGGAACAGACTTGGGAGCGCACCCGCTTGGTTGTCATTTCAATTGGTAAATTAATTACTGGTGCTTTAGCTCTTGATAATGTGACGGGGCCTGTGACAATTGCAGAAATTGCAGGAAAAACAGCACAAGTTGGTATATCCTCTTCACTAAACTTTCTGGCCTATTTAAGTATAAGTTTGGGTGTTTTTAACCTATTGCCTGTACCAATGCTTGATGGTGGTCATATTGCTTTTATTATTGCGGAACTTGTACGTGGCAAGCCTGTTTCAATGCACTGGCAGCAAAAGTACATGATGGTAGGTGTTGCGCTTTTAGGCAGCCTTATGATGTTGGCTTTATTTAATGATGTGACTCGTCTTTTTTCTTAAAGTTGAGTGCAGCTTAAAAAATTTGCCTTTCTGAATAATGAAAAGTAATCTATGGATACTCAAAGACCAATGTTGTTATAAATACGCTAGATCCGAAGGATGTTACGGTTGGTCTTAAAAGAAGTCATTTTGCCCGTTTGATCATTTTATTGGGGCTGCATGCTTCTTAAAAAATAAGAGTTAAGGATTCACTCAAATATGAAATTAAAGTTACGGTCCGCTGTCCTTCTTTCCTGCCTTGTTGGCACTTCATCAATGGCGGTTTCTGCAGTTGCACATGCAGCTGAAACTGCGCCAAACCTACTTAAAATTAAAGATATTCAAGTACGTGGCTTGCAGCGTTTACCTGTGTCGCAGATATTTGGTGCTTTACCATTTACGCAGGGTGATACTGTCAGCCCTGAACAAATTTCTGAATCAATTCATGATCTTTTTCAGCTTGGTACGGTGAATGACGTTCAAGTTTTTCGTGATGGCCCAGCTGATGAAACTGTATTAAGTATTCAGGTGCAAGAACGACCAAGCATCAGTGGTATTGATATCGAAGGCAATAAGCTTATCGAAACAGATGTGCTTATGGATGCACTCAAGCAAAGCGGTCTTACTGTTGGAAGTGTAATGCAACGGGCGACCCTTGAGCGCATGAAAACAGAGCTTGAGCGCCAATACGTATCTCAAGGCCGCTATGGTGCTCTTGTTGTTGCAAAAACAATTCCAAAAACACGTAACCGTGTTGATATTGAATTGCAAATTTCTGAAGGTGAAGTTGCTAAAATTAAAGATATTAATATTCTTGGTAACCATATTTTTGATAACGAAACTTTAATTGATGAGCTGACACTCAAGCCAACACACTTTTGGTCTTTTATTAAAGGTGACGATAAATACGCCCGTGAAAAACTCACAGGCGATTTAGAGCGTCTAAGATCATTCTATTTTGATCGCGGTTATGTGAAGTTTGATATTGAAGACACGCAAGTGGCAATCGATGATAACCGTGAAAATATTTATATTACGGTCCATGTGACTGAAGGCGAACAGCACACTGTTGGTAAGGTCGATGTTCGTGGTATTTTGCCGATTGATGAAAAAGAAATTCGTGATCTTATTCTTATTAAACCAGGCCAAACGTTTTCTCGCTCATTGCTAACGCTATCACAAGATGCGATTACAAAGCGTCTTGGGATGGATGGTTATACATTTGCTGAAGTGCAAGCCAATCCTGTGGTTGATGAAGACAGCACCGTGCTTGATGTTACTTTCTTTGTGAACCCAGGCAAGCGTGTTTATGTGAACCGTATTCACTTTGAAGGCAGCGTTTCCACCAAAGAAGAAGTGTATCGTCGAGAGCTTCGCCAGATGGAAGGTGCTTGGGCTGAGTCTGGCAAGATTGAGCTTTCAAAATCCCGTCTTGAACGCCTTGCATATGTGAAACACGTAGAAGTGGAAACTGTTCGCGTCCCAGGTTATGACGATCAAATCGATTTAGTCTTTAAGCTTGAAGAGCAGCCATCTGGTTCTATTGGTGCCAACATTGGTTATGGTGGCAGTGGCTTCCAGTTTGGTGTGAACTATAACGAATCTAACTTCCTTGGTACAGGTGATTCTATTGACCTCGTGGCAAGCCGCAATACAGACAGAACATCGCTTCGTTTAACTCATCGAGACCCACACTTTACTGTTGATGGTGTGAGCCGTGGTTATAGTCTGCTTTATCAAAAAACTGATTATGAAGGCACTCAGGTTACAAGTTATAGAACAGACCAGCTTGGTGCCAAAGCAAACTATGGTTATCCAATTAGTGAACAAGCCCGTTTAGACTTTGGTTTTGGTTATGATACAACTGAAGTCTATGCTTTCCCTGAGTCTGCAGATGAAGTAAAAGAATTCATTGGTGCAGATTTAAACAGCACCGAAATTCAAAGCGAAAGCTTTGATACCTTTAGCGTAGAAGGCAGCTGGTATTTAAATAAATTAAATCGTGGTTTGATGCCTGACCGTGGTTCATCCCATTATCTTTCTTTAGAAATTGGTTTACCTGGCAGCGATAACCCGTACTATCTGTCCCGTTATGAGTGGCATAACTATATTCCAGTCTCTGATGATTTCACATTCCATACTCGTTTTGAACTTGGCTATGGTGACGGCTACGGTAATTCGAGCTCAGATGGCATGCCGTTCTATAAGCACTTCTTCGCTGGCGGTATTCAAAGCGTACGTGGTTATGATTCAAGAAGTCTTGGTCCTAAAGACACGGAAGGCTTAGACTCTTTCGGTGGTAATATGTTGGTTGAATCCAGTATTGAATTGATTCTGCCAATGCCATTTGTAGAAGATCAGCGTGCATGGCGTAGTGTTGTATTCTTCGATGCAGGTAACGTGTTTAATATTAATCGTCAGCAATCAGATTATACGACAGGTGAAGACCCAAGCTCTGTAATGGATATAGATCCTTCTGAGCTTCGCTTATCTGCTGGTATTGCATTTACTTGGATTACACCAATTGGTCCTTTATCCTTGAGTTATGCAAACCCATTCAATTACTCAGACAGTGATGAACTTGAGAAATTCCAGTTCTCTATAGGACAGGTTTTCTAAGGTGTTTTGAGTTAGGATTCTGTTAAGAATGATGAAATCACGGAATGTCGCTGTGATTTCTGCTAGTCTTTCTTGCTAAGTTGACTTGATTTATTATTTCTGGGCTATGGAGCGTTGAACCAAATGCGACATAGCCAGACAAACATACATCGGCTGCTTTCAAAAAGGTTTGTGTTTAAATTAACAGGTATGGTTGAACTTCATAATAAACCTTTGCTCTAAACAAAGTAGTTTGAACCACGAATGCAATTAAGGAGCATCTAATGGTAAAGCAATTAACAACACTTAAAACGAACACAAGAAAAATTCGCCAGCTAGGCCTTGCATTATGTGTTTTCTTCTCTTCATTTGGCGTTGCAAACGCTGCTGATGACGTCAACATTGCGGTTGTTGATCAATTTGCTGCAATTTTGAATACAGACCAAGCTCAGTCTCTGACTGAAAAGTACAAAACTGAGCTTGAAGCAGAGCGCGGCAAGCTTGTTGCTCTTGATAACGAAATGGCTGAACTTGAAGGTCGTCTTGAAAAAGAAAAAGACGTGATGAGCCAATCAGAAGTGATGAAACTTTCTTCTGAGATCAAAGATAAGCAGCTTGATCGTAATGTTCTGATCAAGAAACTTCGCAACCGTAACCAAGATGCACAACAAGAAATTATTGGCGCTCTAGGTCCTAAGTTTGAAGAAGTGATGAAGAAGATCCAAGAAGAGCGTCATTTTGATCTAATCCTTCAAAAGCAAGCTGCTCTTTGGGCTTCTGAAAAATATGACATCACTAAAGAAGTAACAGACAAAATCAATTCACTTTAATTTTAAAGTTTGAATAGTATTGAGTCATACAGCGGCTCAGCTGTAGAACTTCTAAAAAACCCAGCTTAATCGCTGGGTTTTTTATTTCTAACTGCTAAATCAATAAAATAGTGCTGAAAATAATTGATTATTGTGTTACTTTGCTGGAGGTTATACGTAGAGAGCCAAGTGCTCTAATCGGTTAAAAACACTTAAAACACTGCAGGAAGCAGATATTCTTGGTTTAAGTGTTGTTTTAAAGGGAGCACATAAGATGAGCTTTACACTACAAGATCTTATCCAACACCTTGAGTCTTCTGGTTTAACACTGGAAATCCGCTCCAAAGCACAAGCAACGCTCAACCCTCAAGATGTATCACTCACAGGTTTAGCAACTCTTGATAATGCATCAGAGAGCCAAGTGAGTTTTTTGGCAAATCCAAAATATGCTCAAGCCCTTATTGAGTCCAATGCTGGCGCTGTATTTGTAAGAGCAGACCAAGCTGAGCAGTGCAAAGGTTTGGCGCTTGTGACATCTAACCCTTATTTAGCTTACGCAAAAGCATCACAATTTATGCGTGATCGAATTGGCGATATTATTGATGTTGAGCCTGGCGTGCATCCAACGGCGATTGTTGCAGATGATGTAGAGCTTGGCGAAAACGTTGCTATTGCACCTTACGTTATTATTGGTGCAGGCACGCGCCTTGGGGATAATGTGCAAATCAGTTCACACACGGTGATTGGTAAGCGAGTTTCAATTGGTGCCGATACAAAAATTGCACCTCATGTCACTATTTTTGATGATGTTCAGCTTGGCCAGCGTTGTAGAGTTCTATCACAAACAACCCTTGGTGCTGATGGGTTTGGTTATGCACCTTCTGCAAATGGCTGGGAAGCAATCGCTCAGCTTGGCGGCGTTATTATTAAAGATGATGTTCATATTGGCGCAAGCGCTGCAGTAGATAGAGGCGCGCTCGATTCAACTGTGATCGAAAAAGGCGTCATTATGGATAACTATTGTATGGTTGCTCATAACGCTGTAATTGGTGAGCGAACTGCAATGGCAGGTAAGTCTGGCGTTGCTGGCAGCACAAAGGTTGGTGCTCGATGCACAATTGCAGGCCAGGCAGGTATTTCAGGTCATCTTGTTGTTGTGGATGATGTGCATGTTGGTATGCAGGCGCAGGTGACTAATTCAATTACAGAGCCTGGTCAATATGCTTCAGGAACAGGCCTTTATCCAGCGAATAAATGGCGACGACTTGTTGTGCGTTTACGACAACTTATTAAATAACCGGTTTTTCAATTTCTTACTTTTTTCTTTTTCTTTTTCTTTTGATTTAATGCTTTGAGGTTACTATGGAATACACTAATCAAGATATCCTTCGTCTTCTTCCGCACAGATACCCATTTCTTTTGGTTGATAAAATTGTGAGCGTGACACCAGGTGAGTCTATCGTTTGTAATAAGAATGTGACGTTTAACGAGCCACAATTTACAGGTCATTTTCCTGAGCAACCTATTATGCCTGGCGTGCTTATGATTGAAGCGCTTGCTCAAACATGCGGTCTTCTTGGTTTCTATTCTATTGGTGAAGGTCCTGCAGAAGATACAAACTATCTTCTTGCTGGTGTTGATGGTGTAAAAGTAAGACGCCCTGTACTTCCAGGTGATGTTCTTGAAATGCATGCTAAGATTACACAGCAAAAGCGTACAATTTGGCGTTTTGAAGTTCGCGCTGAAGTTGAAGGTGCAAAAGTCATCGAAGCAACTCTAACGCTTGCTCAAAGCAAACGTAAACCATAATTGATCCTGGAGTAGTGATATGAGTGAACCTCTAATTCACCCTACAGCCATAATTGATCCATCTGCAAACTTGGATTCAAGTGTAAAGGTTGGCCCTTATTCAATCATTGGTGCAAACGTCAATATTGGCGCTGGCACTGAAATTGGTCCGCATGTTGTTCTTAAAGGTCATCTTGAACTTGGCGAAGGTAATAAAATTTACCAGTTTGCTTCAGTTGGTGAAGATTGCCAAGATAAGAAATACAAGGGCGAACCAACATCTTTGATTATTGGTGACAACAACATTATTCGTGAATGCGCGACTTTGCAAAGAGGAACGGTTCAGGATGAAGGTATCACTCGTATCGGTAGCGGCAACCTATTTATGGCATATACGCATGTTGGTCACGACTGTGTTGTTGGCGATAACTGTGTGATGTCTAACAATGCATCCCTTGCAGGTCACGTGCATGTAGGTACTGGTGTTATATTATCTGGCTTTGCAGGTATTCATCAGTTCTGCACAATTGGTGACTATGCAATGGCTGGCATGTGCAGTGCTGTTAATATGGATATTCCTGCGTTTGTTCGTGCGCAAGGCAACATGGCTACAGTTCAGGGGTTAAACCTTGAAGGTATGAAGCGCCGTGGCATGACTAAAGAAAATATTCAAAACTTGCAAAAAGCCTACAAGCTTGTTTATCGCGATAATAAAAAGCTTGATGAAGCAATGCAAGAAGTGAAAAGCATGTACGACAGCCTCACTGATGAAGCAGAAAAAACAGATCTTCAACGATTTATTTCTTCTGTAGAAGCAAGCCGTCGCGGTTTACTCCGATAATTTAAGAGATTGACAGATAACTTCATGGACAAGACACAAGCCATTTCTCAAAGTAAAAAATCAATGACCTTTGTTTTGGTTGCTGGTGAAGTATCAGGTGATTTACTTGGTGGAGAGCTGATCAAAGCCCTTCGAGATAAATACCCTTATGCACGCTTTGTAGGTATTGGCGGCTCAGAAATGATCGCCCAAGGGCTTGAGTCTTGGTACCCAATGGAAATGCTTTCCGTTATGGGAATTGTTGCTGTATTGAAGCGCTTACCTAGCTTGCTTGAATTAAGAGCAAATGTCGTAAGGCGAATTATTCAAGAACAGCCAGCTGCTTTTATCGGTATTGATGCACCTGATTTTAATTTGGGTGTAGCAAAACGTGTTCATGAAGCTCGTGTTAAAACCGTTCAATATGTAAGCCCAACAGTTTGGGCTTGGCGTCAAGGGCGGGTTTTTTCAATTGCCAAGTCTGTTGATTTAATGTTGACTTTATTTCCTTTCGAGCGTGAATTTTATTTACGCCATGGCGTGAAGTCAGCTTTTGTTGGTCATCCTGCTGCAGATGAAATTCCACTTTTACCTGTACAGCAGAAATACCAAGATATTGTTCAGGGTAGGGTTGATCAACTTTACACTGAAACAGATGCAGCAAAGCTATTAATCAATTCAAACTCAAGTATTCAATTAAAAGATCACCAAACGCTGGCTGTATTACCAGGTTCCCGTGGCAGTGAAATTGAATATATCTTGCCTGTTTTCTTAAAGACAATGAAATGGCTTGTGAAGCAGCGTAAAAATATTCTTTTTGTTGTTGCTTGTGCTAATGAACGCCGACGCCTTCAGATTGAAGATGTGATTGCTAAAACTCCTGGTGCAGATAAATTGCCAATGGTGCTTTTAGAAGGTGGCTCTCGCACAATTATGGGGGCTTGTGATGCGGTGCTATTAGCATCGGGTACTGCAACACTTGAAGCCATGCTCATGAAAAAGCCAATGGTTGTTGCTTTTAAATGGCACTGGTTAACGCATTTTATTATTTCTCGTTTGGTGAAATCAAAATATATTGCATTGCCAAATATTTTGGCGAACCAACCTCTCGTACCTGAATTAATTCAGCGTAACGCTACTTCGGCCAAAATTGGCCCAGCTGTCTTGGACGCATTAGAAGGTCGCCATAGAACAGCCCTTATCGCCGAATTTGCTCGTATGCATAAAACCCTTGCAGGTGGTGCTAGTGTTAAAGCTGCTGCTGCTATTGCAGAGCTTTTGAGCGAATCTCTGTCTTCGAATTAGCGTAGTACAATGTTATCACGCCCTAATAATAACCTAAATGCAGCTCAGTAACATATTGTGACTTAAAGCTTACTGAAATCCGAGTTGAGGGTGTTCTATCCCTGTTATTATAGGCCTGTACAAGAGGTTTATGCCGAGCCTTATTTTTTAGACGGGTGGATATAATCATGTCAATCGATTTTTCTAACAACGGAAATGTCAATTATAACAATCAGATAGCCCTTGAAGACCAGCAAACACGCGGCCAAGAGAATGAAGATAGCTTTGAACTTCTATTTGAGCCAGTGCCTCGACAAGAATCTCCAGAATCAAAAAATATGGATTCTGTTGCTAGTGTATTTTCAGATATTCTTAAAAGTATTGGTTTAACTGACGAAGAAACCAAAGAATTACTCGATTTTATGAAAGAGCCTCTGTTGGAAGACGACACGCTTACAGAGCCTCGTAGAACAACACCTCGAGAAGAAGTTGATGAAGAAACAGTTAATTTAGAAGACGAAGAAACTGTTAACGAAGATGACTCTTTTAACCTTGATGACTTTTTTGATATTGATACAGAAGAAACAGAAGTCACTGACGAAACAGAGCTGACTGAAGAAGAAACTGTGAGTGACGGCGTTATTGGTGATTTCGAGCAAAGCACATCAAAATACATGGGTGATTGCTGGTTCCTCTCTGCTATTGTTGCGGTCAATGATACGTCCGAAGGTAAGCAAATTATTAAGGACTCCATTACTGATAACGAAGACGGGACTTACTCTGTTACTTTTGCAGGAGACCCTTCAGAAACCTTCACTGTCACCCAAGATGATCTTGATAATATTAACTCTTCTGGTGATATTGATGTTGCAATTCTTGAAGAAGCTGCACGTCAATACTACGAAAAGAATGAAGACCGTGATATTGGTGAAGGCGGTATGGAAGAGGGTATTAGTCTACTAACTGGCTTAACTGTTGATGAGCATCCAGCTGATTCTGATCCTGATGTACTAAAAGAAGATCTTCTCAAGATGGCTCAAGATCATGCTGAGGGTGATGGCGAAGGTGCCATTATGATGCTCGCAACCGATACTTGGTTAACTGCTGAAGGTGAAATTCATGAAAATGGTGATCGTGGTATGGGCCATATGATGGCGATCACTGATATCAATGAAGAAGAAAACACGATTTCTTATGTTGACCCCTATGACAGTAAAACTATTATTACTCAAGATCTCGATAAGTTTGCTGAACTTCAATCATCGGTGGTATGGAGTGCGCAGAATATTCCTGCACAGATTTATTCTGCCCCAGGTGAAATGAAAGTCCACCCTAAAATTCAAGAACTTGCTAACTCTATCGACCAAGGTGAAGCGGAAAGCTTGCTTGATGAACTTGACCTTGAGCAAGATAGCAATGGCGATACCACTAATATGGCACTTTATAATGTGATGCATAACACTGGTGGTAGCTATACAGATGAGCAGCGTGCTGCAGCTTTTAGAATTCTTGAAACAAAATAAGAGCCTTGACTAAGACTAAGTCATACAGATACTCTTACTCTCATTTAAGCAGCCTTCGGGCTGCTTTTTGTTATGCACGATAAATGAACTCCAGTTCACAATTTGTGTCACAAGTTTATAAACGGATATTTAGGTAATTTAATGGCAAATCAAATAGTTGCAGGTGTTGATGAAGTAGGGCGCGGCCCATTAGCAGGTGCTGTAGTAGCAGCAGCGGTTATTCTTGATCCAAACAACCCAATTCAAGGGCTAGCAGATTCTAAGAAGCTTTCAGAAAAAAAACGAGAAGCTTTATTTGTTGAGATTCAAGAGAAGGCTCTTGCTGTTGGGGTAGGGCGTGCAGAACCTGCAGAGATTGATGAGCTTAATATATTGCAAGCATCATTAGTGGCTATGGTCCGCGCTGTTAACAGTCTTGAAGTAACGCCAACCCATGTGCTTGTTGATGGTAATCAAGTGATTCAGGTTGAGCAGCCTTGCGAAGCTGTTGTTGGAGGTGATCACCTCATTCAAGAAATTAGTGCTGCATCAATTATCGCCAAAGTATTGCGCGACCGTGAAATGATGGAGTTAGCCCTTGAGTACCCAGAGTATGGTTTTGATAAGCATAAAGGCTATCCTACGAAGGTACATATGGCAGCCTTAGAAGAACATGGTGCACTCGAAATTCACCGTAAGTCATTTCGCCCAGTTCAGAACGCTTTAAAGCGCGCTGCTCTTGAACGCTCATAAGCCAAAAGGCCCATTTGTTGCGCATTAGCGGTGCAAAAGCACTTTTTTGAGAACGCAATGTCAATAAGGCTGTGTTCTTTAAAAAAGTGCGTGCATAATAAAAATATGGATGCTAGCTTTATAGTTTAAGTATCCAGTAGGTAATGTTTTGTGAGTAGCCATAAAAGAGTCTGAAAAGGCTTATTTATGATTACTCATGATGATAAATACCTCTTCATGAGGTAATAACTAAAGAGGAGATGATGATGAAACCCGAACCCCACTTGTTTGACTCAACTGTTCGTCCAGCAGATAAAATTCTCCATATCGCTATTAAGCCAGAGAAATCTGTGGACAAGGTTATTACAAATGTTGAGCGATCAAAGAAATGGGTCATTAACTTAGCTGCTGCTATGCTGTTCAGATAATAGACTCTATCTCGGTTTTTTCTCGTCATGTGACGAGCGTCACACTTTTATTTATTCTTTCTCTTTCATATTCAGGCTAAAATAGCCACCTCAACGTTTTTCTGTATCAATTCCCTTCTGGCGGCTATCCTTAATGTGGAGATGTCGCGGGATTTGTTTTCTTTTCTTTTTCTCCTGAGTTGCAGAGACTTATTAGTATGAAGTTATCTCTAAGTATTATTAGTAAAGATCGTTATTACCTAGAGGCGAGAGCCAATTTCACTGTAAACGAAACTGGTATAACAATTGGTCGCCATCAAGATTGTGATTGGGTAATAGAGGATAGCAATCGATTTATTAGTAGTACCCATCTTCGAATTGAATTTCAAAATGACGCCTATTACGTTACTGATCTAAGTACAAATGGTACTTTTCTAAATAAGAGGCGCCTAATTCCTCATGTAATGCACAATACGCCATTGCAAAATGATGATGTACTTGTCCTTGGGGATATTAAAATAGAAGTAAGGCTTGAAGGTGTTCGATTGAGTCCAAGTGCTCCATCCACACCAATTTCAACAGCTGTTTCTACATCGTTACCGAAAGGGTCACCGTCTCAAAATAATGATTTACTGTCTATTATGTCTTTTTTAGATAAACCTTATGAAGACCCAGCCCAAAGCCTTGATCGTCAACAGAATCGTCTTGCTGATATGATTAGTCATGATTTTCCAGAGGTCGATCATGGCCAAGATATGACGCATCTGACATATAAACAGGATGAAGCACCAAGCCCTGAACCTGTCGCACAACCGCCTCAAAAAAATGCGCAAAGTCATGAAATGTTAGTCATGATGATTAGGGTACTTTTAATTCAAATACAAAAGCAATTGGCGGTTGATCGCTTTAATAATCCAGTGCATTATCAGTCAATGTCCAAGGATAATATTCTTCGACATGCTGATAGTGTAGAAGCCGTTCTAGATGCACGTCAGCCGCTTTCAAAGCTGCAAATGGATGTGCAAGAAGTACTTGATTACCTTGTACGTTGTCGTAACGAATAACAATTAGAGGCGATATCAGTGATCAGTGTATTTGATGTTTTTAAAGTAGGAATAGGCCCTTCAAGTTCTCACACAGTTGGCCCGATGGTGGCTGCTTTTTCTTTCGTTAAACAAGTGTCTGCTGTATTAGATAAAGCCCCGAAAAGACAACTTGGTCGTGTGCAAGTCACTTTGTTTGGCTCTTTAGCTGCCACAGGTATTGGTCATGGCACAGATAAAGCTGTGTTGCTTGGGTTAATGGGGTATGAACCTCGTACTTGCCAGCCTGATGAGCTTGATGATGTGTGTGCTCAAATTAAACAAGATAATCAGATTTCTTTAGCTATCATAGGGACGCTGCCATTTAATATAGAAACTGACTTACTCTTTGATGCTGCTACTTTTGATCCTGTGCACCCTAATGCTATGCATACAATTGCTTATGATCTAGATGGCATGGTGCTTTATTCGCAAACCTATTACTCAATTGGCGGCGGCTTTATTCAAGAAAAAGGTGAAGAGGTCGATTTAAGCCGTGAGTTACCACCTTTTGTTTTTAATTCTGGTAAAGAGCTACTTGCTCTATGCGAAGCAGAAAATAAAGCCATACATGAGCTTGTACTTGCGAATGAATTATTTTGGCACGATGAGCCTAAGCTTATGGCCGAAATCCATTTTATTTGGGATACGATGAAAAACTGCGTTGAAAAAGGATTGCAAACCACTGGTATATTACCAGGTGGGCTTAATCTTGCTCGTCGTGCAAATATGGTTAAAGCTCGATTAAAGCATGATATTGAGGCTCCAGGTAATCTTGATTTTTTTGCAACACTGGATTGGGTGAATGCTTGGGCCCTTGCAGTTAATGAAGAGAATGCCGCGGGTGGTCGAGTTGTAACTGCACCGACAAATGGCGCTGCAGGAATTGTCCCTGCTGTACTGAAATTTGCCGAACGTACACTTACAGATTTTAATGAATGTCATATTCGAGACTTTTTATTAACAGCGACAGCTTTTGGTTATTTATTTAAGCGAAATGCATCGATTTCTGGTGCAGAAGTTGGTTGCCAAGGTGAAGTTGGCAGTGCCTGTGCTATGGCTGCATCTGGGTTAGCTGCAGTCTTAGGTGGGACACCACGACAAATTGAGAATGCAGCAGAAATTGCAACTGAGCATAATTTAGGGCTGACTTGTGATCCAGTTGATGGGCTTGTACAGGTGCCATGTATTGAGCGAAATGCGATTGCAGCAGTGAAGGCCATTAATGCTGCACGTATGGCATTGCTCGGTGATGGAGAGCATTTTGTCTCCTTTGATAAGGTTGTACGTACAGTGAGGGAAACAGGGGCAGATATGCAGAGTAAATATAAAGAGACTTCCCAAGGTGGTCTTGCAGTGAACTACACTGAGTGCTGATATGCCTATTGATGATCAATTGGAAGTCGGCTCAATATTAAACCAGCGCTTTAAGATATTAGAGCTGATTGGCGCTGGTGGTATGAGTCTTGTTTATAAAGCTCTTGATCTTCGTCAACAGGAAATGGGCGAGAGTCAGCCCTATATTGCCCTCAAAGTATTAAAGTCGAATTTACAGCAGCATTCGCAGCTTTGGACTTTACTTGGGCAAGAAGCTAAAAAATCTCAATCGCTCAGTCATCCAAATATAGTCAATGTTTTTGATTATGATAAAACAGGTGATATTGCTTATATGACAATGGCCTTACTACAGGGCCAGAGTTTAGAGGTTCGACTTAAGAATAAAACATTGCCAAGCTCATTGGATGATCGATTAGAGTTGGCACTGCAGATTATAAATGCTGTTATTCATGCTCACGAACAGGGTGTAGTGCATGCTGATTTAAAGCCAAGTAATATTGATATTTTTATTGATAGCGAAACAAAAAAATCCAAGGCGGTTATTTTTGACTTTGGTATATCTCGTGCTGTACAAGCATCTTCTCCAAACCTTGTTGCCTATTCCCCTGCTTATGCAACGCCTTTAACAATTGCTGGCGAGCCCGCAGGGCCATACGATGATGCCTATGGGCTTGGTTGTGTTCTCTATATGTTGATTTCCGGCGAGCACCCTTATCGCAAGGTTCCTGCGAATCAAATTGAATCTCCTGCGCAAACGCTAAAACCTTTAAAGCAATTAAACTTTCGGCAATGGAGTAAATTAAAGCAGTTTTTATTATTCCCCTTTGAGCCAAATTACTTTGGGCAAAAAGTTTTTTCAGCTCAAGCTATACATGACCCTGTGGCTACGCATAAGCAAGTCCTTGATTGGTTGTATGCCTTACGTGATAGCTTGCAAGTCCAGCGAGTTTTAATAAGTGCGCCTCAAGTTGCAGGTGTCCTGATAACGTTTTGTTTGTTTTTTTCTTTTGTCTGGTGGTTTATTGCGCCAAATACCAAGGGGCATGACCAAGTTGAATTGCTAGTCCAAGAACATAAATATGCTGATGCTGTAGACTTTTTGGTGGAATATAAAACAGATAAGGGTGGGATTGCACTTTCTGAAGAGACTCGAAATGCGCTCATTGATGGGCTTGTGGAGTCTATTTCTAAACTCTTGGACTACCGGGAAGCAGATTATAATCCTATTCAAGCCAAGCAGGTACTTGATAACGCTTTGCAAGTGTATCCTGACTCTAAAGCACTCATTAATCTTTTAAATATCTACTCTGATCGGGTTGTGCAAAATCAAAATAAAGTTGTAGAGAATCTATTAAGCTCAATTAATAAAAGCGATTTTTGTTTGGAAAATTGTGGTGTGGATGGCTTTTTTTGGGGTCAGCAACTCAAAAAATACCATCCTCAGCAATACGCGCTTTATGAGAATGCTTTCCTTCAAGGTATTGTTAAGCACTATGCTTTACTGTTGTATCGTGATCAAGGTCATCAAGCTCTGGTTTTACGAAAAAAGGCTGAAGCATTCTTTTCTCCTGAACAATTAGATCAACTTGGTGTTTTGCAAGAAATTACAACAGCAGAAAAGCAAGTACAGTTTAAGGATTCCCAAGATAGTCTGGCGGTAGCCTTAGCAAAAGTGAAAGCGGAAATAGAGCAGGGCAAAGCCTTATTTGGGCAACCTGATACAAGTCATCAATGGCAAGCTGTGCATGATTATATGGTTGCCTTTCAATCTTTATCTCTACAAGCGAGCTCACCTTGGAGGCAAAGCCCATTTTATTCCGATGAGATGAAAGACTATTTTGCAGATTCAGATATACCTGACTGGCGTCGACTGGCACCAGATATGCCTTCATTAATGAAAGCTGATCCTTGTTTTATTGAAGATAAAAGTTCATTTGCATGTCAGGACTCGTATGATACAGGCAAGAGTCCAGCGTTAATTTCTACTTATATTGATCCTCAGAAGGGGGCAAGTTATCGATTGGCTGTAAGTCGTTTTGAATTATCTTGGGGGGATTGGAAGCATTACTGCAAAGAAAACAACTGTAAAACGAAAGTAGGGCGATCAGATCAGCCAGTTTTTCATTTATCTCAAGATGCTTTGGATCGATATTTAGATTGGCTCTCTGGTAAGACTGGGTATCACTATAGAGTTTTAACACTTGAAGAATGGCAGTATCTTGCAGACCCTTTAGGCTTACTTAAAGAATTAGTTGATGATGGTAGCGGCATTAAAGCAATGACATGTCGAAAGATGGGCTATGAAGTGAATAAAAAAAGCATGGAAAGCTTAATTGTGTATCAAGGCAAGTATGATCGAAATGGGCTCTATAACCTTGTTGATCAGGCGCCAGAGATTGTGTCTTCTGGCACTAAGTTTATCCTTGTACCTGGTCGACGAGAGAGGCTTCGACGCTGTCGCATTGAGGCATCTGCATTTGAGTTCCCCTATGCGACCTATCGAATAGCACGCCTAGTCAGTGATGAGACTTAAAGCCTCGTGTTGTTAACCTCGGCTATTGCGCATTGGAATATTGATCGGTTGAGTACCTGATGGTGTCGTTAGACGACTCACTCCAGCTTGCGCTTTAATTTCTTGAGTAATACGGTTTTTAAGTCCACTGTCTTCTAAAAAGGCTTCTTTTTGCGCTTGGTGTTGAGTTATGCGTGTTTCAGTTGCAAGGTTTCTATTAGGTTCAAAGCCTTGAGGGAGCTTGGTTTTTTCGTCAATACGAGTAAATGTATCAATTAGAGTATTGTTTAGGTTTGCCATTGAAAGATCTGCACCACGTAAGTCAGCGCCGCGTAAGTCTGCACCTTCAAGATTTGCGTCAGCCATTTTTGTTGATTTGAAATTCGTATCTCGTAGGTCTGCAAACTGAGCTTGGAATTGCTTTAGTGTTGAACCCGTAAAAAATGCACCTGCTGCTTGAGCACCTTGCAGATTGACATTTGTCCATGTTGTTAAACGGGCTTTAGTTTCATTAAAAGAAACAAGCTTAAAGTTTGTGTTGGAAATGACACTCTGATCTAAGTTCGATTTATCAAAACGACCATGAGACATTTCTGAGTTGTTTACTTTTATTTTTGGCATTTCGGTGCGAGGAAGAGATATAGCCGTTAAATCTTGTTCAGTAAGATCAGCAGATGTGACTTGCGGTTTGGTGGCAATATTTTGAATTTTAATGTAGTGTGCTTTAAGGTGCTCTTGAATTGCTGGCATGCTTTGATTTGTATCAATCTCAGCAATTTTTCCAAGTAAATCACTAAACTTTTTGCATGTAGTAGGTGCTTCAAGCATATTTAAAGCATCCGTTACATTGAAACGGGCTTGAGGTGCGGCTAGAACAAAAATGTGATGCAGAATTTCATTTGGAATATCAAATAGGTGCATCGGGCGAGTTTTTGAATTTATTGAAAGACCAGACATTTGAGCCTCAAGTTGAGACTGGGCTTCCGCTTTAAGTGCAAGGCTGAGATTACTGACTGGCATACTGCGCTTCCTCTTGAATAATATCGTCCTGTTGCTCACCTTTGTTGAGTGAGGGAAAGGTGGCTTTGATTTGAGCAATGATTAGAACACTCGAACTATTATTGATCAATAAATGTACTGCTATTCGTTACAAAAATGATTACTTATTGCTATTGCAGATATAGAGGAATGCACAGAATTTAATGCATGTGTTTGTTTTTGCATTAAAGTTGGGATAATTGGTTATAAAAAAGGCTCCTTGCGGAGCCCTTTGTGTGTACATGCTTTATGGCTTACTCAACTGTATTGAGGAAATTCACGCGGCCTGTCTCGAGATCATATTCAGCACCAACAATCGCTAGTTTGCCAGCTTCGACCATTTCTTCAATAAACTCAGAAGAGTGTTGAAGCTGGTTTACTGATGAGCGAATATTTGCTTTACAAGCGCTTGAAATAAGCTGGTCCTTGTTAAGGTTCGCACCCGAATTAAGTAGCTCTTGAACAGATGGGGCAATACGCTTAACGATAGAGCCAATATTTAAACATTGTGTCTGTACTGTTGGGTTCATGAGAGCTTCCACTGTCGCAGAGATAGCACCACAGCTTGTATGTCCAAGAACAATAACAAGCGGCGTGCCAAAGCGTTCTACAGCGAACTCAATGCTTCCAATCTGTGATGGTGCAATAACATTGCCTGCAATACGGATAACGAAGAGGTCACCTAGGCCTTGATCAAAAACAAGCTCTGCTGGTACGCGGGAATCAGAGCAGCCAAGAATAACAGCAAACGGAGCCTGGCCAGAGGCGAGTTGCTCGCGGCGATCCAAAGTATCTTGGCGGCTAAAATTAGAGTCGCCTTCGATAAAACGCTCGTTCCCTTCAACTAATCTTTGAAAGGCTTCTTTGGATGTTGGTTGTTCGCTCATAATTGCTCCTTACATATAAATCTTCATGATTATGAGTCTGACTCTTCACGAATTTTCTTAATAACGTCTTCTGCGGGCCATTGTTGTGTTGAACCACAGAACTGACAGTTCATCTCTATAATAGGGGTTGTCTGTGAAATCTCTGTGATTTCTTTTTCCCCAAGAGAAACAAGGGTTTGCAGCATTCTTTCCGGTGAACAGCTGCACTCATATTTAACATGACGTGCAAGGTGTTGTCGAATAGGAAATTCATGATAAAGGCGATGGAGCATTAATTCTGGTGATGTTTCAATCAGCTCGCCAGGCTTAAGTGTATTTGCAAGCATTTTTGCAGTTTCAAGATCAATACTAACGTCTTCATCTTCTGCGTTGCTTGGCATGCTTTGAATCATAATTGCAGCGCATGCATCATCTTCGATTTGAGTCCAGAAGAATGTTGGTAGCTGCTCAGATAGTTGGTAATACTCTTCAATACACTGATGAAGGCGAGGGTGGGAGAGTGGAATCACACCTTGATATGGTTGGCCAACATCTGGAATTAGGGAAATTGCAAGAGTCGCGTTTTGACCAACCCAGTCTCTTAAATCGAGAGATGTAGGTTGTGCTTGATCGTCATGACGACGAGCAATGCCTCTAATTTTTAGAGGTTCTAAATCATCATTTTCACCGCCATTATCTTTAATTTGGACTTCTGTAAAAACACTATAGAGATGACCACTACCGCGAATTTGAAGATTCATTTTACCTGACAGTTTTAAATTACTTGCCATTAAAACAAGAATCGCATTCATCTCGCCTAATAGGTGCTTTATATACAGCGGATATTGTGTTTGGCTACCGTGCTGCGTTGTGAGTTCTTGAAATGAAAACTTAGTTTGTACAAGTGCGCCACGAATATGAGCATCTTGAAATGAAAAACTAAAAAGTTGGTCTTGATTCATTCTGTGATCCTAATGTATCTCTTACTGATCTGAAATATGTTGAAACTGCTTTGCTTCTCTATTTTTGCGAACAGTTTCAGGTGTAAAAATTGAGCCATTCATTGCAATATAAATACCTGGTGCAGATGCTTGTAATGCACCTAATGCAAAACCAACGTTAAAAGGTGCATCGGAGTTTTTAAAGCATGCAGGGTTCATTGAGCCCACAAGTACAATGGTTTTATTTTTTATGGCGCTGTCTTGAGTGTCTTTAAGAAACTGTGCAGTGACAGTCATTGTATCTGTACCATGAGTAATAAGAATATGGCTGTGCTCTGTTGCAAGAACAGCTTGACGAAGCTTTTCGCGATCATCTTCTGTTATTTCGAGGGAGTCTTTACTGCAAATTGAAGTGATTTGAAAATCAATGCCAAGGCCAGCTTCTTTAAATATATTGCCAACTTGAGGTTCTCCAACTTGATACTCGCTAAGTGCATCAAAATACACTTTATCGATTGTGCCACCGAGAGCAAAAACTTGAATTTTTTGTTGAGATGAAGTCATTGAATTAGTCCTTATCATATATCCATAGCGTTTGCACTGAAAAACAAGTTATAAAAGACGCTTGTATAATTCATATTACAATTGCAGGTATTCTACAGGAGCATTAATTCAATGCAAAGAAATTATAAATTTGAATGAATGATATAAGGATAAATAAAGGGGGGGGAATTAAATGGCTCCACAGGCAGGACTCGAACCTGCGACCCAGCGGTTAACAGCCGCTTGCTCTACCAACTGAGCTACTGTGGAATCGTTGGTAATGGTTCAATTGAATTACTACAGCTTAAAACGAAACCAGTCTAAAAGAATGGCTCCACAGGCAGGACTCGAACCTGCGACCCAGCGGTTAACAGCCGCTTGCTCTACCAACTGAGCTACTGTGGAATCGTTGGTAATAAGTTCATTTGAACTACTCAGATAATAAGAATTATTTGAGATTTAATCTTGATGATGTTGATCAAGATGGCTCCACAGGCAGGACTCGAACCTGCGACCCAGCGGTTAACAGCCGCTTGCTCTACCAACTGAGCTACTGTGGAATTGAGACTCATGATACATTGTTTTTTTTATAAGTCAATACTTTTTTTAAAATTTTTTAGAATAAAGCACTTTGTTTACGGAGTTTTGCGGGCTGCAGCTTGCAGTAAATTAAAAAAGAATTAATACACCTGATCAAAATGTCAGCACATAGATGTTTCCTAACAGCACTAATCCGCTTTATCGTGTATGATAAGCCTTTATTTCGTTAGAAAATTAAGTGTTAAGGAGCATAAAAGTGGCAAGTCTGGTAAAAGCAGCTGTTGTTGGTGGATCAGGTTATACAGGTATTGAGTTAATTAGGTTGCTACTTGTGCATCCTGGTGTTGAGCTTGTCACTGTAACGTCTCGTGCAGAAGCAGGGCGTCCGCTTGCTGATTTCTTTCCAAGCTTTCGCGGCCACCCTGTTGCTGAAACCCTTGAGTTTCAACCACCAGAAGTTGAAATTCTAAAGAAGGCAGATATTGTCTTCTTTGCAACACCGAATGGCACAGCCATGAAAAGTACAACAGAACTTGTTGCTGCCGGCGTTAAAGTTATCGATCTTGCTGCAGATTTCCGTTTGCAGAATGAAGCGCAATGGCAAGAATGGTATTCAATGGACCACGCTGCACCAGAACTACTTGGCAAAGCAATCTATGCTCTTGCAGATATTGAAAAAGAAAAGCAAAAAGAAGTGAGTGTTATAGGTAATCCAGGTTGTTACCCAACATCAGTTCAGCTGCCATTGATTCCTTTATTAAAAGCTGGGCTTATTGATTTGGCGCAACCAATTATCGCTGACTGTAAGTCAGGTATCTCTGGCGCAGGCCGTAGTTCTAAAACAGAGCATAGCTATTCTGAAGTCAGTGAAGATTTCACAGCCTATGGAATTGAAAAGCACCGTCATTGGATTGAAATTAGAAATGGCCTTGTGGCTGCAGCTGGTGCAACTGAAGAAGCGAATAATATGAGCTTCACATTTACACCGCATTTATTGCCAATGCCTCGTGGTATTTTCTCCACGATCTATGTGACATTAAAAGATCAAACTGATGCTGGTGTTGAAGCTGCCCGTAAAGCAATTGGTCAGGCTTATGCTGATTCTGCATTTGTGCATCTATTGCCTGAAGGTCAGGTGCCTCATACAAAATCTGTACGAGGGAGTAACTCTTGTCATTTAAATCTTTTCAAAGCGAAGTCAGGACAGCTTGTAATCACGAGTGCCATTGATAACTTGATGAAAGGTGCTGCAGGTCAAGCGGTTCAAAATATGAACCTGATGTTTGGTCTACCTGAAGGGCAAGGGTTATCAATTACTGGTATTACGCCATAATTAGCCTGTTTTTCCTCTTTTAAACAGCCTGTCTATACTCAATAGACGGGCTTTATTTTTGTCCTCTTCCTTTTAACTGGCCGTACGGGAAAAACAATGGCGAAACGTAAATCAAAAGCATCTGGCGGCGACTTAAAAGTTGTTGTCCATCGTCCTGCATTAACCTTTATTTGGCGTGTGCTCTTGATTGTTGTTTGCCTTGGTATCTGGGGTGTTGGCTATATGGTCGGTGGCTGGCAAGAAAGCCAAGCGCCTATCAAACTTTTATACGAAGAGCGAGAGCATCTTCTTGCAAAGATCGTTGAATATCGTAAGCGTATCAGTGATCTTGAAATTGAACTAGCGCAAAAGGGTGTCGAACTGGATATTGCGCAAGAGTCTAATTTGAAAGTGAGAGATGACTATCGTCGGCTTTATGAACAAATGGATAACTTGGAAGCGCAAGTAACACATTATCAGCGTGTACTTAAGCCAAATGCTGGTGAGCAGGGCGTTGTTTTTGGTCTGCTTTCCATGGAACCTACTGAATCTCTTACAGAATTTACTTACTCTGTCGATATATTCCAGGCGATTGATCGCCGCCGTTTAACTGGTCAGGCTGATATTAAACTTCGCGGTTATGTTAACGGTGAAGAAAAAACATGGGATTTTGCCGCCCTTGCTGCCAAAGAACCACTACAATTAAAACTAGGATTTGTTCATTTTCAGACTTTAGCTGGCACAATCAAGCTGCCTGAAAACGTCAAACCAGTGGAAGTAATTGTAAATGCTGAGATTACTGGTGGCAAAAGTGTCACTTTAACCAAAGCGTTTCCTTGGACATTAAAGGAGTTGTCCGATGATTTGGAACAAGGAGAAGCATGACTCTGAGCGCATAGACACGTTAGTGGCGCAAGATGTTGTGATTAAAGGTGATTTAGAGTTTTCTGGCGGCATTCAAATTGATGGCCGTGTCGTTGGAACTATTAAAGGACTTGGTGATAAGTCTGTGGTGCGTATTACCAGTAAAGGCCGTGTAGAAGGTCATATCTATGCGCCTGTTATTGTGATTAATGGCCAAGTGGTTGGCAATGTCTATTCCCACACGCTGCTTGAACTTGATGCTGATGCTCATATTGATGGTGATGTTCATTATCAATTGATGGAAATGACCATGGGGGCTGAAGTTAACGGTCGTATGGTGCATGAAGTTCTAGGTGTCCAAGAGCAAAAGTCTGAACAAGAGCTTGATGCTGCTACGAGGTCTCAGTTAGTTGCATCAGAGTCGGATGATGACTCGCAACTTTCCACTGGTTAATTGATGCCATCTTGGTTTCCGTAAGCCTTCCGTGTATACTTTTTGAAAAGGTATTAAAGAGGGGGCCCTAGTGTCATCAATAGTATTAACAGAAGGCGCAGCAAAAAAAGTTGCAGCCCTGAAAGCGTCTGAAAGCAATGACAGCCTCATGTTACGTCTGTATATAACAGGTGGCGGCTGCTCAGGCTTTTCCTATGGTTTTAAATTCGATGAGAGCATCAACGATGATGATACGCAAATCACAAAAGATGGTGTTATCATGTTGATCGACTCTTTGTCTATCCAATATCTTGAAGGGTCTACTGTAGACTATAAAGAGAGCCTTATGGGGTCTCAATTTGTCGTTGAAAACCCGAATGCAACAACAACTTGTGGTTGCGGTTCGAGCTTTTCAGTGTAATCCTATAAAAAGCCTTCTTTTTGAGAAGGCTTTTTTCTTTGCTTTCACTTTAAGTGCTTCGATTTATCTCATGAGTGCTGAGGACGAGAGTAAGGGTTTTTCCAAAGCACTTCAGGTTTTCCTTCCTGCAGCAGAATATAGCGTGCTGCAACAAAGAACCAGTCAGAAAGTCTATTCACATATGCTGTAATGTCTTGTCTTAATGTTTCTGTTTCATGAAGCTCAATAAGCTGAATTTCGATACTTCGAGTTTCTGTTCTTAATAAGTGACACTGTGCACTTGCTTTAGAGCCACCAGGTAATATGAACTCTTTTAATGGTTCCAAGCTTTCATTCATCAAGTCAATTTGGTTTTCCAGCTCTTTTATGGACTCACCTGTGACGGAAACAAGCTCTGGCATTGAGAGTTCTCCACCTATGTCAAAGAGAATATGTTGTAGTCGTTCAAGTTGGGTTTGCACGAGAGGTGGTAGTGCCTCGCAAAGCATAATGCCAATGTGGGCGTTAAGACAATCGAGGGCGCCGAGGGCTTTGATCCTTGGTGATGACTTGGATATGCGTTTACCGTCAGAAACGGCAGTTGTGCCTGCATCACCTGTGCGAGTGTAAATTTTAGATAGCCTATGACCCATTTTTGTCTCCTATCCTTTATGAGTTAAGAGGCCTATTTTAAGCCTTTTAGCTGGAGACGCAAATAAAGCTAATTCAGTTGTAATAGCTAAACTAAGCCAGGTTTAGGCTTAAAATGGGCTAATTTAATCAATGTTTTGTTTATTTTTGTGACAAAGTTCCGTTTTTGTTGTTTGGCTGTGCAATGGAATCTAAAAGCTTGCTACTCTTTTTAAAAGGGAATGTTCTTTATAGTTAAAAGTGTGGACTTGCTGTGAGGGGGAAGGAGATGGAAGTAAACCGGGAAATGTTAGAGACTGTACTAGATGCAGCCCTAAGCACTGCTCGTAGTTTTAGAGGTCGTCCTGGCGAGTTATATGCACTAGGACAGCTTGAAGCTACAGCGAACCTTATTTATGTCATGATCTGTTGCCAGGATTCTGGTACGTTAGGTCAGCTTGAAGTGAGGTGTCAGACATGTGCTGGTGAGGCTGTTGAGAGAATGGAATTCTTAAGCAATAAATCTGGTGCAGCGAGTGCGCAAGTCGTATTAGCTTAAACTGAGTTCCTCTAAAAAAAGCCCTTAGATTTCAAATGTCTAAGGGCTTTTTTTGTTAAGCACTATTCTGTAGCAAAAATGTAGTCTTCCATATGCTGTGTTCTGCCTATGGGATCTTCGTGTGGCCAAGTTAACCTCAGTCGGTTTGACAGGGGAATGGCGTCTTGGGCCGAGCGACGTAAATATTGCCTTAATTGAGTTTCGTTCCATTCATCTGCAAATGTCTCTGTTTGAAGATGAGCATTAGCAGTATTAATCTCAATAATGTGATATCCATCTTTTGTTTTAAGTGCAAAGTTATCAAGCGCTCTTTCTACACGGTCAAGGGATGTGATTTGATCCTTACCATGCTGCATTAAAATAGCAAATTCATCTACACCTGTTCGAGCAACAAAGTCACTTGGTCTGTACAGCTTTAAAAGTCGCTCAGTGAAGTGCTGAATAACTCGATGAAGCGGTGGTGTTGGTAATCTGTTTTTAAGGTCTTGATAGTTTGAAATCTGGACGAGCATGCAGCTTAAGCCATGATTACGGGCTGATGCTGAGTCAACAGCTTTATTAAAAGCCATTTGAAAACCTCTGTGTGTCGGTAGTTTCGACACAGGATCAAGCGTCATCAGGCGTTTTTGCTGTGCAACTTGTAACGTTAGTGCATTAATGTGCTGGCGCTGAAAATAAAATTGACTCAGCATTTTCTGTGCACGTAGCATTCGTGGAATAAGCTGTGTTGAAACTGCCGACTTTGGAATAAAGTCATCTACGCCTTCTTGGAATGCTTGCATCATGGATTCTTGATCATCTTTACCTGTGATCATGAATACATATGTGTGTGTTTGCTTAATTTTATCTTGGGCGCGAATCATGCGTGTGATCGAAAGCCCGTTAACACCAGGCATCATCCAATCAAGCAGGATAATATTTGGTGCAAATGTTTCAATGTGGTGCCTAATTTCTTTCGGTGACTCGATACATCGAATATGCTCATAGCCACCCTCCAGCAATTGCTGTTGAATGACATGCTGAGACAGTCTCGTGTCATCTATGATTAAGGCTCGAAGTGTTTGAGCGGTAATCGCATCTTTATTTGCAGTCGTGTTCATCATGTCGAGAGTTTACCATTATTGTTATTATTGACCAGTCAATTTCCAGTTGTTTTTCTTAGTATTTGGTATCGGAACCACCGGTTCTTTTATAGTGTTCTGCTTTTTATATAACATCCTGTTATCCTCGTTTGTCCATAAACGTTGCTTAGTTTCACCATCATTATTGAAGAACTCACAATGAACTCTCGGCTTAATAAAAGCGGTGATTACTGCACTTTATTATTATTTTTAAAGGCTTGCAATCACAAAAACTAAAATGTCTTTGTTGAACTGATGATACGATATTGAGGCATTGTGAGGGTTATTAGTTGTGTCGTGGATGTTTATGTTTTGTAGCCAAAACACTATAGGTTAGGCACTAGTTGGCTGTTTCAGCTATCTTAGGTGTTGTGCAGTTGCATTATGTTGCCTGCAAGTATTACAAAAGAAGGGAGTCTGTAATCATCATGTTAAATGCTGATACATCGAAATTTCAGTTATGGAATTGGATCAAAGATCTGAAACGCTATGGGCAAGTGGAGTCTCTTGTTCTTTTTTGCCTTGGGTTTTCTGCTGGATTACCTTACCTGTTGGTGAGCGCAACTCTAAGTGCTTGGTTAAAAGAAGCAGGGCTAGAGTACAGTGCCATTGGTTTTTTTGCATGGATCAGCTTAACATTTTCAATTAAGTTTTTCTGGGCTCCTATTATTGATAGTGTGCGTTTTCCTTTCATCTGTAAGCTTTTGGGGCATAGGCGAGGGTGGCTTATTGTAGCCCAGCTTGGTATTGCTCTTGGTCTTGGCGCAATGTCTGTATTATCACCAATTAACGATATTATGCTCCTGACTTTTGCTGCTATTTTTGTGGCTTTTTGCTCGGCAACTCAAGATATCAGTGTTGATGCCTATCGTATTCAAGCTGTAAAACCCGAAATGCAGGGCATTGTAACCACATCTTATATTGCAGGTTATCGTGTTGCTTTATTAGCTGCTGGTGCTGGTGCGCTTCTTCTTGCAGACAGCTACGACTGGTCTATGAGTTACCAGGCTATGGCTGGTTTAATGTTAGTTGGTATTGGTACAGTTCTTTTTATGAAAGAGCCTGAAGTGCAGTATGATATTGAGCATGAAAATAAAAAAGCTGAAATCTGGTGCGACAAGCATTGGCCAAAGATGCCAAACAAACTACGTAAAGTTGTGGCTTGGGCTTGGAGTCATATTATTGAACCATTTGCCAATATGCTTTTTAGATATGGCAAGTTTATCTTTTTATTATTAGCAGTTGTTTTGTTTTACCGAGTGAGTGATATTGCCATGGGTAATATGGCAAACCCTTTTTATCTTGCGTTGGGTTATTCCAAAGAAGAAATTGCTTGGGTAACGAAGATTTTTGGTTTTGCCATGGTGTTAGTCGGTTCTGCCATCGGTGGGCTGTTTATTGCTCGCTTGAGTCTTTTTAAATCGATGCTTGTCTGTTTGTTCAGTGTAATTGTGACAAACCTGCTTTTTGCTGGGCTTGCTTCTTATGGGCAAGACTGTATTGATGTTGTTGAAAACTGTGCGCCACCACATTTATTTTGGTTGGGTGTTGTGATCAGTGCAGATAACCTTGCAGCTGGAGCATCAAATGTGGTGTTTATTGCATTCCTCTCAAGTCAAGTGAGCCTTGCTTACAGTGCAACTCAATATGCGTTGTTAAGTTCAATTATGACGCTGCTCGGTAAATTTGTTTCAGGTTACTCAGGTGTTGTTGTGGAATCTGTCGGTTTTACTGCATTTTTTGTGTATGTATCTGCATGGGGGCTACCAGCAATACTGCTGCTCTGTGCTTTACGTTATTGGTGTCCGTTTAGCTTTCATGAGGTTGCGCAAGAGACAGAAGATGATACTAAGTCAGATAAGTCTTTACGGCCACAAGAGTCGTAGAATTCTGACAGGCTTTGGGTATAATGATCACCTGTGTAAAAACAATATAAAAAAGGAACATCAGGTGATTCAGTATTTCGGCACTATAGCGGACGATTTATGCCTCAATACTCTTGTCTCTGCGCAAGAGGCTCAAGATCTTAATATCGAGATACATCAGTCGTTAGATTCAACGAATACTCGTTTGAGGCATATTCTTGAAAGTATGGATTTAACATCTTCAGAGTATGGTTTAGTTCAATTGGTTTGTTCCGATGAGCAGACTGCTGGTCGGGGGCGTATGCAACGTAAGTGGCTATCACCTCCAGGTCAAAATACTTACACTTCTTTTGCTTTTCATTTTCCAGGTGATCTCGATTTATCAGGTTTAAGCCTTGCCGTAGGTTTAAGTTTGCGTCGTGTGTTAGTGCAGCAAACAGGTTTAGATATACATGTGAAATGGCCGAATGATGTAGTTACATCTCAAGGTAAGCTGGCTGGCATTTTAATTGAAGCCTTGCATCAAGATGGGGCTTGGTTGGTCATTATTGGTATTGGTGTAAATGTAAATATGCAACCATCAAATGATACCTCAACACAAGTAGCTCAGTCAGTCACAAGTCTTGCAGCTGAGACGGGGAGTACTGTTAATCGAGCACGTATAATAATGGGGCTATATCGTACTTTAAGTGGCGATATGCTGCGATTTCTCCATGATGGCTGGGCTGGTTTTGCCCAAGAGTGGAAAACAGTCGATCGTTTGGCAGGGCAAACAGTGAATGTTTTCGAAGGCGGGTTTTCTGAGCATACAACCCCTTGGCAAGGTGTTGCGCAAGGCGTTGATCATCTTGGTCGATTGCAAGTCGAAGATACAAACGGACAGATTCACGCTGTTTTATCTGGTGATGTCAGCGTTCGCTTAGCCTTTTGAGTATTAACGTCTTTCTCTAAGTGCTTCCTTTCACGTAAAAAAAGAAAAAAATTGAATTTTTTTTCTTGGCCCCCCTTGAAGTTTAAAACTCGAACCCAACATAGTGAACCATAAGCCGCTTCTGCCACTACTTGAATTAAGCAATAATTTCTGTATTTTGGTGAGGCGGATACAAAAGCTTAAATAAGTTAAGTAAGGCTCTGGTTCTGATCAAACAAGATATCGTGAATCAGACCATACAATCAGGAATAGTGAAGGAGAATACTCATGAAATTCCGTCCATTACGTGACCGTGTAGTTGTTAAGCGTGAAGAGAAAGAAGCAAAGTCCACAGGTGGCATTCTTCTTCCTGACAGTGCAAAAGAAAAACCAGCTGTTGGTACTGTTATCGCTGTAGGTCCTGGCGCTGTGACTGCTAACGGTGAAGTTCGTCCATGTGAAGTTAAAGAAGGCGATAAAGTCATCTTCGGTCAATACTCTGGCAACGTTGTTAAAACTGACGACGGTGAAGAAGTGCTTATCCTAAGCGAAGGCGAAATCTACGCTGTAGTTGAGTAATACTCAGCCTCTTTAAGAATTTACAAAATTTAAATCCAAAGCAAAAATAGGAATTTAAACAATGGCAAAAGAAGTTAAATTTGGCGAAAATGCTCGCGCTAAAATGGTTGATGGTATCAACATTCTTGCTAACGCAGTTAAAGTTACTCTAGGTCCTAAAGGCCGTAACGTTGTTCTTCAAAAAGCATTCGGTGCTCCAAACATCACTAAAGACGGTGTTTCTGTTGCTAAAGAAATCGAACTTGCTGATGCTTTCGAAAACATGGGCGCACAAATGCTTAAAGAAGTTGCTTCACAAACTTCTGATGTTGCTGGTGACGGTACAACTACAGCTACAGTTCTTGCTCAAGCAATCGTAAACGAAGGCCTTAAAGCCGTTGCTGCTGGCATGAACCCAATGGATCTTAAGCGTGGTATCGACAAAGCAGTTGTAGCTGCTGTTGAGCAAATCAAAGCGCTATCTACTCCATGCAAAGACAACAAAGCAATCGCACAGGTTGGTTCTATCTCTGCTAACTCTGACAAGCAAGTAGGCGACATCATCGCTGAAGCTATGGAGCGCGTAAGCACAAGCGGCGTTATCACTGTTGAAGAAGGCAGTGGTTTTGAGAACGAGCTAGACGTTGTTGAAGGTATGCAGTTTGACCGTGGTTACTCTTCTCCATACTTCGTGACTAACCAAGAAACAATGGCTGCTGAACTAGAAAACCCATTCATTCTTCTAGTAGACAAGAAAATCAGCAACATCCGTGAAATGCTTCCTCTTCTAGAAGGCGTTGCTAAAGCTGGTCGTTCACTTCTTATCATCGCTGAAGATGTTGAAGGTGAAGCGCTTGCAACTCTAGTTGTAAACAACATGCGCGGTATCGTTAAAGTATGTGCTGTTAAGGCTCCAGGTTTTGGTGATCGTCGTAAAGCAATGCTTCAAGACATCGCTATCCTAACTGGTGGTACAGTGATTACTGAAGAGCTAGGTCTAACTCTTGAAGGTGCAAGCCTTGAAGATCTAGGTAGCGCTAAGAAAGTACGTGTGACTAAAGAAAACACAGTTATCGTTGATGGTGCTGGTAACCCAGACGAAATCGAAGGCCGTGTTGCTCAAATTCGTAAGCAAGTTGAAGAATCTTCTTCTGACTACGACAAAGAGAAGCTTCAAGAGCGCGTTGCTAAGCTAGCTGGCGGTGTTGCAGTAATCAAAGTTGGTGCTGCTACTGAAATTGAAATGAAAGAGAAGAAAGATCGCGTAGATGACGCTCTTCACGCTACACGTGCAGCGGTAGAAGAAGGTGTTGTACCTGGTGGTGGTGTTGCTCTTATCCGTGCTCTACAAGCTATCAAAGACCTTAAAGGCGACAACCAAGATCAAGACGTTGGTATTGCTCTAGCACTACGTGCATTTGAAGCGCCACTACGTCAAATCACAGCTAACGCTGGTGATGAGTCTTCAGTTGTTGTTGATAAGGTGAAGCAAGGTTCTGGTAACTTCGGTTACAACGCTGCAAATGGCGAGTACGGCGATATGCTTGAAATGGGTATCATTGACCCTGCTAAAGTAACTCGTTCTGCTATTCAGCATGCTGCTTCTGTAGCTGGTCTTCTAATCACAACTGAAGCAATGGTTGCTGATATTAAAGAAGATAAAGATGCTGGCGCAGCAATGGGCGGCATGGGTGGAATGGGCGGTATGCCAGGCATGATGTAATCACATCACGTCTAAATAAGAGGTATTGGCCTCTTATTTAATACCCCGCATTTTGCGTAAAAAACCCTGAGTGATTTCACTCGGGGTTTTTTTATGCTTTTTAATAATGCGCATTTTTACTACACATTGAAGATCATTGTCATTTATTGAACGTTGACAGTTCGAAATCAATTGAGCATAGTTTGATTTCATTTCAATAAAGATAAGGATATTCGCTGATGGCTGATCAACAGGTTATTACTATTGCAGAACTTGCACAGCTTTTGATCGAGAAGGCTGATAACAAAAGGATAGTTGTTGCTGTCGCTGGTGCTCCTGGCTCTGGTAAATCATTTATTGCTGAGCAATTGCAAGCGACCATTAATAATTTAGCAGGTGCAACTGCTGCAATATTGCCTATGGATGGCTTTCATTTTGATGACATGATTTTGGAGCAACGAGATCTACGACCAACAAAAGGCGCGCCAAACACCTATGACGTCGGTGGTTTGTTCCATATGATCTCAAGGTTGCGACAAAATGATGAAGCTGAGGTTGCAGTTCCTGTGTTTGATCGCTCTTTAGAAATTGCACGGGCAGGTGCACGTATTATTACCAGTGACTCTCAAATTCTAATCGTTGAAGGTAATTACTTGCTGCTTAATTATGCGCCATGGTCTTCATTGGCGCCGCTCTTTGATATAACCGTTTCAATTGATGTATCGGAAGATGAGCTTCGTAAGAGGCTTATACATCGTTGGCAGTCTCATGGTATCGATCCAGAACTGATTGAACCAAAGGTGGAAGCGAATGATCTACCGAATGGTCGAACTGTAATTAAGCATTCTAGTCCCGCTGATTATGTAATCGAAAGTGATTGGAGTTTATCTGAATCTTAATTTTAAAAAAACTTTTTTACCTTGCTGTAATAAAGAGGGGCGTTATATGAGCTGTAGATTAAAATCGAAATTGATCTTTATTGTAGGCGGTATTTTATTAAGTGGTTGTGTATTTGCACAGCAGGATGCTCAACAAACTGAAGAAGTGCAAGCATTACCATTGCCGCAATGGGTAGTCGATATGAAGTCACAGATTCCAGCAAATGTGCAGTTATTGGAATTTGAAAAAATAAATGATTATAAAAGCATGATGAAGTTTCGAGTGGAAGGGCAGCGCAAAATGATTTTCTTTATGGATCAATTGCGCCGTTTAACAGGTAAGAATGTAGCTTTAATTAAGTTTGAAGATCAGATTGCGACTTTTATTATTAATTAAAGATAAAAGTCGCTTATATCAATCAGTTATTTCTCTATTTTATGAATATAAATCAATGTTTCATATTCAAATTTAATTTCACCACTGTCCTGAAATTTATTAAATAGAGCTTCTAAATCTAACATTAATTGATCGTGCTCAGGGCCTTCCTTGGGTACATATGAAGAAGATAATGCTCTTGATTTTAGCAGCTCAAGTGTTAATAATTGTGGGTGATGTAGCTTTTCTAGAATAGGTTTTTCAACTTTAAAAAAGGCTGCAATTGCCGACTCATCAATACCTTTTTTAGGGCTTTGAGCATACTCTGGGCAGTTGTTCGTTAATGCTTCTTCATAAGCCTGCATGAGCGGGTCATCTTGATTGCGCTCATTCCAGATTAAGGCAATAACACCTTTCTTTTTTAAAATACGCTCAAACTCTTGATAGGTTGGTTCTGGATCAAACCAGTGAAAGGCTTGTCCAGCAACAATCAAATCAATAAGGCCTGATTTAATACCAGTCTCTTCTGCTGAACCTGAAAGGCTTTTAAAGCTTGGGTAGTGACCTAAGAGGCTTTCAGCGGCTGCTCGCATTTCTTGATTAGGCTCAACGCAGAAGGTTGTACAGCGTTTTAAGAAGACTTCTGAAAGCTTGCCTGTACCAGAGCCAATGTCAGCAACAGCTGGGCTTGATGTGTAAAGGTAAGGCTTTAGATCTTGTAATATTTCTTGAGGATAGCCTGGGCGTGCTTGAATATAATCGTTAACACGGTTTGAAAAGCGGGTTTTTGATTGAAAATCTTGAGACATCTCAGCTCCTTTGGTTTAGAAACTGATCCAGTAGGGATCAATCAAGGATAGCACAGCTTAGTCGATTATATAAAATGAAAGCTGGCCTTAGAAATTAAAGTCAAGCTTGAAAAATGTACAAGTTGAAACAACAGATTTGAATCCGATAAGCCTTATAGGTAATATACGCCATCTTCTATTGCCCTAAGGAAAGACAATGACAATAAAAACAAATGCTTTTACAGTTAACTCTAGTCAGATTCCAGCTTTTTTTAAGTTTACACGCTCAGCTAGTATTTCCCTTCATACAAGCCAAATCACGCAAAGAACAAATGTATTACTCACAGGTGGCACTATTGGGGCAAACCCTTATCCTGAAAGCAAGCTAAAAGCAGGAGCAGTCTATCCTGTTACACCACCTGCAAAAGCAACAATGCTGGATATTAGCCCAATTCATAGAGCGTTACAGTTAACCTGTGCTGGCATGGACTACGATATAGAGCAAGTTGCTGATTGTGATAGCCAAGATATGCTGAGCGATCATAACGTCCATTATGAAAACCTTCTAAATTCAATTAGAAGTAAAGCAGCGCTAGGTCAGAAAAAATGTCTTGTGACTATTGGTACAGATGGTATGGTACAAGTTGGTCGTAAACTCTACCAAGATTTAAAAGATGATATTGAGACATATGGTCTCACAATTCTTTTAACGGGCTCAATGATTCCTTTATCAAATGGGGTTGTAAGTGATGGCTTTAGAAATTTAGAGCGTGCTGCAAGTCGATTGCAACATGCGAAGCCAAGTGTCTATGTTTCTATGGAAAATTTATTCGATATGAGTGATAAATTTCATATAGGGAAAGATCGGTCAAACCCAGATCAGAAATATCTGATTTCATACGTCTTAAAATGATGCCCTTATTTGCTATACAAGAGTAGATTCTTGATATTGGTTTTTAGCTGCTATTTTGCGAACTAATACATCTTCGGCTTTTGGTAAATCTGTTACAGGGATACCTTGTTGCTCAGCCTGCAGATGTAATTTAATTTCTTCGTTGGATATAGCCGCAAGCTTTTTTATTCCTTTAATAAATTCTTTTATATTTGGGCTTTGAGGTGTATCTGTTTCAGGTGTCTCTTTGGCGAGGCTTTCTTGCAGTGCATCTTCTAAAATCATCCCCATGAAGTTACGTGGAGCTACTGTTGTGTTATCAGATACTAGAACGCTTGGTTTTAATGCTTGAATTATTTTATGGGCAGAAAGTGCATTCGCTGTAAGCATGTTTGTATAGCTCAACTTACCTTCACAGCAAGACTTTAAATTTTCATTTGATACTTCGACGAGTGTAATGATCCCTGGCGCTATGTCATGATGCATATTGGCATGGGCGATTAAATTTTGCGAAAAGCCAAATGCATTTGAAAGTGTTTTATCTCGAGTAATATCAATGCCAACCTTATCGCCCTGAGGTTTTGCTTTTGCTCTAGCTGCAGCTATAAGCGAAGGGTAGTGATCATTTGCAAAGGTTTCAATTCGATCAATATCAATTGAGTGGGTTAAACGTGGATGGCTTTCATCAATTTGATTGAGCTGTTCAGTAATACGCTGAGGAAATGTAGTTTTACTCATGAGCTTAAAGCTATCCGAGACTGTTCCTGCAAGTATTTTAGAAAGAGATGAAACATCTTTTTGATACAAGTTATCCATATTTTGAATATGGGACTGTAGATGAACCTGAGCAGCACTCGCCATAACTTGTATCCTTTTACTAGAGCTTATATTTTATCCATGCGGCGATAATCCTAAGGATTTCACTTATGAATTGTCAAGTAAAAGGATACTCTTATTGGAAATTCAGTTTGAAGTGATTTGGTACTGAGAGTTAAAGTTATCAGGCTTATTGGTGACTGTAAGCCCGTTTGATGTCATTGTTGCAAATACTTCTATGTACATAGCGTTTTTCGTTATATTAACTTGATGTAGTGAATCAAAATCAAATAAATCAGTGTGTTTAAGCTGAATTTTAAGTGGGCCATGAGGCGCTTCAATTTTAATATATTGCCCAATTTCTAGCTGGTATTTTTCATTGTTATTAATTATTAGATTGAGCTTTCCAGTGCCTTTTTTTCCAAATAAAAATTGATTAGAGTTATTAAATATAATAATAGATGCATCTTTTTTTGGAGCGATAGCGGGTGCTTCTGTCGTTAAATTATTTGTTTTCTGAGTATTTTGAGCAGTAAAAGATTGGCAACCTTGTAACATTACAGAAAGCATAACTATAAATAATGCTGAAAGGGTTTTTGACATTTGCGTATCCATTAAAGTAGGGACGCCTCATATAGAGGCGTTGCTTATTTTGTTTAGAGTGTTATTGCAAGTAGTAGCGCTATTTAGCTTGCTTTTAATTGATCACGTGATTTGTGCAAGCTTTCATAATCTGTATAGCCTTTTTCATTACCTCCATAGAAGGTATTTGGGTCGGGCTGGTTATAAGGACCATCTTGTGCAATACGCTCAGGAAGATCAGGGTTTGCGATAAACATACGGCCAAAGGCAACTGCGTCAGCTTTACCTGAGTTAACCCAAGCTTCTGCCTCTTCAGGGGTGAACTCTCCGTTGATAATGAATGTGCTACCAAAGGCTTGCTTCATTTGAGTCATTAAATCCGTACCAGTTCCTATGTCTTCTTTTTTACTTACATGTGAATTTGGTCGAACCACGTGTAGATAAGCCAGCCCTTTATTTGAAAGCGATTTTGCAGCAGCAGTGTAGAGAGTTGCTGGGTTTGAATCAAAGCTACCGCCAGGGCCACCCTTAGGTGTAAGGCGAACACCAATTCTATGCGCTGGCAGCACTTCTCTGAGCGCATCAACAACTTCATTGAGGAGTCGTAAACGATTTTCAATACTACCACCATACTCATCAGTACGTTTATTGACAGAGTCTCGCATAAACTGATCAATAAGATAGCCATTAGCAGCATGGAACTCGACGCCATCGAATCCAGCTTCAATTGCGTGACGGGCAGCGTTTTTATAATCTTCTATGATTGCTTTAATCTCATCTTTCGTCAGTTCGTGGGCTTCAGGGTGGGGTAGTTGTGGGCCGTCAGGGTGATAATCACCTACAAAAGCTTGGCCTTCTGGAGTCCATGCACTTGCAGATACTGGTTTAGTATTATTTGGCTGAAATACATTATGAGAGATGGCGCCTACATGCCATAGTTGAACAAAAATATGGCCTCCAGCATTATGAATAGCGTCTGTCACGGGTTTCCATGACTCTACTTGCTCATCAGTAAAAAGACCTGGAGTCCAAGCATAGCCTTGGCCTTGCTGGCTGATTTGAGTTGCTTCAGAAATGATAAGGCCAGCCGTTGCTCTTTGAGCATAATAGAGCGCATGAAGAGGTGTTTGGGTATGATCTGGTGCGTTTGATCTTGAGCGGGTCAATGGTGCCATGAATACCCTGTTATTGAGTTTCATGTTACCAAGATGCATTGTGTTGAGAAGGCTTTTACTTGAATGATTTTGAGCCATTTGACCCCTCCTAATTGCGTCCATTTCAAAACTACGTATAGCATATAGTGTATGACGTGACTAAAACCTCATTATGCAGTAAAGAGCCAAGTAAGGCTGATACAAAGCAGGATGTGATACTTGCAAATAATGTAATCAGTTTTTCATTTAGTTGGGCAAAGTGATATTCTTAATCGCCTAAAGTTATTTAGTTTAAATACAGTGAAATTAAACACTTTTACCCAAGTGTCTTTAAGTGTTTTAGAACGATTTAAGGAGTAAAACGTTATGGTTGCATCAGTAAATACGAGTTCACAGTCAGTAGTGCCATTAAACTCAACGGACAAAGCCTCAGCTACAGGTGTTTTAGCAAAACTGCAGGAAGGAAAAGCTGATACTCAAAGTCGCTTGAGCGGCTACCAACATGAAATGAAAGCAGCATTCGAAACTGATACAGATTTACAATTCATCAATCATGCAGATGCAGCTGATTTTGATGGTATTGATAAGAAAGGTTTTCATATTATCCCAAATGAATCTGATAGAAAGGCTTTTGAAGCTGACTTTACTAAGGCTTTAAAGTGGTTATCAGGTAAGCAGAATGGTGAGCATATTATTCGATCTTCTTTAAAAGAAGGGGCAGGGGTTGATAACGCCCATATGAACTCAATTTTAGATAATTTGATATCTCAGGGTAAGCTTAGAAAAGAAGAAAATACTGGTTACTTTAAAAATTAAATCAGTATGTGATTTCGAATTAAAAAAAAAGAGGCTTTAAAAAAGCCTCTTTTTTTGGCAAGAATTAACCTTTACGGCTTCTTCTCCAGCCTAGCATAAGACCAGCCATACCAAGTAAACCAAGTGTAGCTGGTTCTGGAACAGCTGTAGCTGTAACACGGATAACCATGTCATCGTAGTCGTTGTCATCAGCTGTATCGTTTGGAGTCCAAACACGTCCACCGCCATCATCAAATGCTAGATAAATAGAGTCGCCAGACTCATCAGCATAACCAAGGAAGAAGTTAGACTGACCAAAACCTGTGTTTGTATTAACTGCAAATGGGCTGTTGTTATCGCCATTTTCAACACCGTAACCAGCATTGTTACCAGCTAGAGTAGCAAATGCGAAGTCGATTAGGTTGTAAGATGTAGAGCTTGAGCTTGCTGTCGCGCCTGCTGTAGTTGCTGCATTACCATTGTAATCATGGTTCCAGAATACTTGCTGGTTATCAACAATGAATGTGTTAACCCATGCTGCTTCTGTACCAAGGTATTCAAATGTGATTTGAGCTGCGCTTGTTGCATATAGGTTTGCATTGTACCAGCCAGTTACACCTGCTGTATCGATAACGTCATGAACGTCACCAAGAGGGAAATAACCAGAGATGCTGTCGTCAGATGTTACGATTTCAAGCAGATTTGCATTTGCAGCGGTGACTGCAAAAAGGCCAAGGCTTGCTGCCAAAGCTTTAGTGATGCCGTTAATTTTCTTCATTGGTGAGTGTCCTTAGAAGTATTTATTTTTTTGAAATATTGTTGTTAATGGGTGTGTATAGCCCCTTAAAACACTGGTGATGATACGGATAAATACTATGAAGAGCAAGAATATATAAAAAGAAATAACAAGGTTTTTGTTATGTAAAAGGAACTAATTTATCTATAAATTAAAAGCTATCTAAATTTAAAAAGTAAGTTGTTGATAATTAATAGGAATTTATTTTTGGTTGATAATAAAGCAATAAAAAAACCGGTTAAGATGATATCTGTAACCGGTTATATCTTTTAAAAGAGTATATGTTTACTGTAAGTTTTTAGTGGAGTTGAGCTCTCTATTGAGCAGACGGTTTTGCTGTTGAAGCTCTGGCTCAAATAAACGTCTGATTCGTTCACGTTGGTAAGAAACGTTCCGGCGAATCTTCTCATACTCTCTTCGTAGGTGCGTATTTTCATTACGTGCAATACGAGCTTGGTTGAAATCATATGGGACAAAGCCAGCAGGGTGGTGACCCATATCATCATTTGCAATAACTGCCTGAGCTTGCATTGATAGAGATTGTGCTGCAAGAAAGCACATTAAAAGTAATTTTTTCATGTTGCTCCTTAACCGAAACTATTGTTAGCAGCAGCGCCATCACATTTTGAGGCTGCCTAATGACTTCAATCTTTATCTCATGTTGAGAGCATATTCAGCTTACTTAAGGCCAAGTGATAAGACGGTGATAAGGTTTATCTCTTGGTCCTTGAGTGCTTATAGTGTTAATTATTGTAAAAATTAACAATGAGAGGAACCAACCTTTGGTTATATAAATACCTCTTATGTAATAAATAGGCATTTCTTGAAAGAAATTAACACTGATAGCATTATTGACGTTATGCTTTGTATTCTTGTGTATCAGAATGTATCCAAGGATACGAATGCCAATTGGCTATGTCAAGCTTCAAGTCGAAAAGGTTTAACTGAAAAACTAATAAAGGGATTTAGACTTTAAAGAACATTGTTTATTGATTAAAAGAGATTGAGGTATATATGACGGATGATGATTTCAATACTTACTGCAGTTCTTTTGTTGGTGCCGAGTACGTAATGCAGTGGGGTGGTTCTCATGTGTGGAAAGTGATGGGCAAGGTCTTTTCAATTGGTCGAATAGGTGATAAAGAAACTTTAAATGTGACCTTTAAAACATCAGATTTTGACTTTCACTTTTTACAAGAAGAAGAGCATTATCGACCTGCACCATATTTGGCTTCCCGTGGTTTAAAGTGGATACAGTATTATGATTCACATCTAGACGATGAAGCTGTAAAAGAGCTTATTGCGGCATCCTATAAGATTATTGTTGCTGCTTTACCTAAAAAGAAGCAACAATGTTTGCTATGATCAGTCTTGGTTTATTGCGGCTCTTTTTCAAGTGTTGGCGGAAGCGCACTTGGCTTAGCAGCTAAAAATTGCTTAAGTTGAGATGTCTGAAGAGGATGGCTCAATAAAAATCCTTGGATAATATCACACCCTGATTCTTCCAAAAGTAATAATTGAGATCGATTCTCTACACCTTCTGCAACAACTTCCATATTGAGGCAGTGAGATAGGTTGATAATAGCTTGAGCAATACTTGCACTATCTCGGTTTGTTGTTAAATCATGAATAAAGGATTGATCAATCTTCACTTTTGAAATTGGCAGCTTTTTAAGGTAGCTGAGAGATGAGTAGCCTGTTCCAAAATCATCAAGTGAAAGGCTGATGCCAAAATCTCTGAGCGCATGAAGCTTTTTGATTGTCGTTTTTAAATCGTATAAGGCTGCTGTTTCAGTAATTTCAAATTCAAGATGTTTTGGATTAATGCCAGCGTTGTTGATAATTGAAGTAATACTTTCAACAAAGTCTTTTTTTCTAAGATGTAATGGTGAAATATTGACGGCAATTTTAATATTAGGTATGTATGATTTAATCATGTGTAAATCTGTACATACTTTTTGAATGACCCATTCGCTTAACGAAGTTATGAGGCCATATTGTTCTGCAATTGGAATAAAGACAGATGGCAAGCCAGATTCTGTATTTGATGGCCAGCGCACTAGCGCTTCAATGCCTTGAATGTCTTTATTTTTAGTGTTAAAAAGTGGTTGATAGTGCACTTCTAATTGGTTTGTCTTAATTGCTTGTAGAAGCTGTTCACTTAAGTTTTTTCTAAAATTAAATTCATTTTTCATTTTATTGGTGAAAAATGAATAGGTATTTCTACCCGCATTTTTGGAACAATACATTGCTATATCTGCGTTTTTAAGCAACTGGCTAGGGCGATTACCATCCGTAGGAAAAATAGTAATCCCTACGCTCACACTGGTATTAATCATCTGTCCGTCTACTTCAATTGGCTTAAGTACTGAGTCAATGATATTTTGAGTTATGTGAGCAGTATTATCTGGATTGCCAACATTATTCATTAAGATGCCAAACTCATCCCCGCCAAGTCTAGCAACAGTATCTGTAGCTTTTATATGATTTTGAAGTCGTGTGCTGACTGCGACCAGTAATGCATCACCAATATCATGACCTAAAGAGTCATTTATTTCTTTAAAATTATCTAAATCAAGAAACATAACTGCACCAACACTATTATGGTTATCGAGCATTTCCATTGCTTGATGTAATCGTTTTATAAAAAGAGCTCTATTAGGTAAATGTGTCAGTGAGTCATGTGTTGCCAAGTGTCGCATTTGCACTTCACGTTCTTTTCGATCACTGATATCGCGTATCACCACTACTGCATTTTGAACTGTACCGTCAGTTGCGTAGATAGGGCAGCCAGTTGCGGCAATAATGGATTCTTTATGGTTGATATTATTTTTGATTAATATTTCTAATTCTTCTACTTGCTCGCCAGCCAGTGCTCTAATCATTGGTAATGAGTTTGCCGGGAGAGGTGTGTCTGGATAGTTTGGGTCATAAAATGTGTAGTGTGTGAACCAATCTCCAAGAGATGGAAGGTGGCTATCTAGGCAAAGGATTTTTTTTGCAGCGGGATTAAAGTGTACAGATTTAAATTCACTATCCGCTATAACGATGCCTTCTCCTACACTATTCAGAATAGATTCGTAGAGTTCAGCTTGTTCGTGTTGAGCTTCTTTAGTTGCTTGAAGCTCACTAAAAAGATGGCAGTTTTCGAGGGATATAGCAACTTGTGAAGCAATTACTTGCATAAAATCCACGAGCTGTTGTGTAAATATATGGCTTGATTGGCTGTTTTCTAAATACAAAATGCCTAAGAGTCGCCCTTTATCGATAATTGGGATACACATAAGTGATTTAACACTACTGTTTTGGATGTATGGATCACTACAGCAGAGAGTGTCTTTCGAGGCATCAGCAACTAATAGACACTCTTTTGAATGTGCTACATAGTGTATAGCTGTGCTACTCCAGTTATTAAAAGCTTGATAGCCATATTCACCTCTAACCATTTCTGGAAATGCAGCTTCAATAATAAAGTTCTCACTTTGCTTTAATAAAAAGCACCCCCTATCAGCGCCTGCATTTACAGCCATAATATTCATTAATAAAGGTGGTAGTTTATTAATGTCTATTTGTCTTGATATAAGCTGTGAGAGTCGCATCAGTGTAAGATTATCAATGTCTTGTTGTTTTTTTGGTTGCTCTTTCATCTTGAAGAGTTCATGAGCACTTATTTCATCAAGAAGGTAGTCGTGATCCAAAAATGGATGCTTTTTCTCTAGGGCCGTTGCTTTTGCTTTTGCACCCCAGGCATTGTAAAGATCTCTTGCGACAACAAACGAGTGGGCCGCAGCTTGTTTATGACCAAATTCCATAAAAAATTCTGCAGCTAACTCGTGAGAAAGAGCAAGTTCGTGCAATAAACCAGTCTCTTCAGCTGCAGCAATAGCCTGGTTATAAAGCATAGAGGCTCTGGTAAACTTTTGGTCTGAACGAGAAAACTCAGCTTTTAATAAAAGGACTTTATTATAAAAGTTTTCAGGTGCGTTTTGAGAGAGAAACTCTAATCGAGTAACTGCTTTTTGTGCTTCTTCAAGATGGTATGCGCAGTTTTTATTATCTTCAATTCGACTCATTGCAAGGTGGCATAGACCGAAAATGAAAATATGTTGATGATGGTGAATTAAACCTGTCATTACAGGTAAAAAACTGTCGGCAATATTTAATGCGTTATAGGCCTCTTCATATTCGTTCATAATATAGCAAAGATATCCCTTTGCACTATAAGCTGAAAATGGGTGCATTTTATTTTCGGCATGGCGTAATACTTCAAGGGATGATTCGCTAAAGTATGGACCTTTGAATACATGAGGATTTTTAGGTGATGTTCTTAGGTTGTAAACCAGTTGATAAAGAGGCATCAAAAACTGTCTATCAAAATCAAGCCCTAAAGAAGTCATGCGAGGCACATATTTATTTAACTTGGTAAAGACATCATGTAATGAGGTGCCTATAAAAAAGTGTGTCACTATATATTGTAAATTAGCATGGCCTGCATAGTTTAAATCACCAGTTTCGAATCCATACTCAAAAGAGTCCTTTAAGCCTTGCAAGTTTGACGCAAATGCTGGTCCAAAGCAGCGAACATTAGAGTAAACTACGAATTTCATCCGGGCATAATACTGGGAGCTTTGGTGTGTTTTTGCAACTTTTTCAGCAATAACGCCAAATTTAACACCAGTTTTGAGCTGTGAGCGAACGCCACATAATAGCAGACCATAACATCCTAGTATAAAACCCATGTATGGGTGGATTGAGTTGAGAGATCTTTGCATTATGAGAAGGATGTTTTCTTGAAAGAGTAGGTGGCTATGGCCTCTTGTTGTTTCGATCATTGATACTAGGATACGAATAATAGCAAGTTGCTTTTGGTCTGTTTCTTGAGGTAATTCAAGGAAGGCATCAGGCCCACCCAAAGCGTGAATTTTGTCTTCAATTTCTTTGTAGCATCTATCTAGTTCATGTTCTTTAATATTTGTATACCACTTAACACCAAGAGCGTGTAGTGTTTGTGCCGCTAAGTCTAATGCCTGTGTAAGCTTATTGTGTTGAGCTGCATATCTAATTTGCAGCTCTATAACAGGGATTTCATCAATAATTGACTGAGCATTCAAGCGAACTTGCCTGACATAGTGCATCATTGCAGATTCAGTTTTGTGATACATGGCGGCTTCAGCAGCTAATGTGAACAGACTCAAGTAAAAACTATAATGTTCTGTCCAGTCTTCTTGCTGAATTAAGCTAATAGCAGTTTTAAAATAATGGAGTGCTACTCCATAAGCTGATGCTTGGATAGATTTTTCACCAGCTTTATAATTCAGCCTTATGAGACTGCTGAGCTCATCTTTGGTTACATAATTTTTTTCTGAAGAAATTAAGTAACCACCATTAAACTGGTCAACTATAAAGAATAGGTTGTCTTTAATATATTTATCGGTTGCATTTAGTGTAACACCACGTGCAATTTTAAGGTGGGTAATAACTCGTTGCTCTTCCAGCATAAGATGATAGGCTGCTTGCTGTATTCTATCGTGTAAAAATTTATAGCGAACCTCTATGTTTGGAAAATCTTGAGCAACTAATATTTGTCGATAAGCTTCTTTTACCGGTTGGACCAAATGGTGGCAATGGGTTGTGAGTAGATCATGTATAGTTTCAAGATCTAAGTGGCTAATACTTTTTAAAACAGTTAAAGAAAAGCGGTTACCAATGCAAGACGCTTGTTTTATGAGTTCAAGCGCTTGCGGTGGCAGCTTATATAATTGCCTTTTCATCAGTGCAATTACATCATCATCAATGCCAAGTTCTTCAATTAGCACTTGACTCCATGTCCAGTGAAACTCCTCTTTATCCCAAGTTAGAATTTCTTCTTGGTTCAGTGTTTGCATGAGCTGTAGAATAAAAAATGGATTACCTGCAGTTTTTTGATATATACAGGCTTGTAGTTCTGTCTCATTCACTACAGAAGAGCAAAGCATATCAAGTATTATCTGATCCGCCTCTGTTCGAGTTAAAGTGTCTATATGCAGCTCAAATACAGTGCTTATGCCTTGCTTAAAATCATTGATAGCATGATACAGATGATGATCTTCTGAAATTTCATTATCTCGATATGCGCCAATTAATAGTAAATGTCGTTGCTCTGGATCGTTTAAAAGGGTTTTTATGAGCTTCAAACTTGCAGAGTCAACCCATTGCAGGTCATCAAGAAATATAACAAGCGGGTGCGTTTTTTGAGTAAATACTTTTATAAAGGCTCTAATGGTTAATTCAAAACGGTTACGGTGATCGTATTGAGTGTCTGGTGGTAGTACAGGAGGGACATCAATAATACTTGATAGACTGGGTAAAACGTTAACCAAGTACTGTGCGTTACTGCCAAGTGCTTCAATAATTTTATGTCGCCAAATAGCAAGCTCATTTGATGGTGATGCAAGTAGCTGTTGAATTAAGCTTTCAAAAGATTCCAATATTGCAGCATAAGGCGTATTTCGTCTAAGCTGATCACATTTTCCAGAGAGAAAGAGGCCTCTTTTGGCTGTAATTGGTTTATGGATTTCATGGACAACTGATGTCTTCCCAATACCTGAAAATCCACTTACGAGGGCTAAAACAGCCTGGCCTTTACTTGCATCTTCGAATGCATTCAAAAGTTTTTCAACTTGTAACTCTCGGCCATAAAGCTTTTTTGGCGCTTGCAGCTCATGGCTAAAATCTTGTTTGCCTAGCTCAAAAGTACTTAAAGGCGATCTTTGACATAAGGCTAAGTCATAAAGTAATCCGTTTGCTGATTGATAGCGCTCCTCGGGGTTCTTTGAAACAAGCTTCATCACAATCTCATTCAACATTGGGGGTATCTCTGGGTTGATTGTTGTGAGTGAGATGGGCGTTAGTGCTAAATGACAATGAATCCAGTCAAGGGTATCGATCGCCATAAACATAGGGCGACCACTTAGAATTTGGTAAAAAGTTGCACCAAGAGAGTAGAAGTCTGTTCGGTAGTCTAAATCTCTATTCATTCGCCCTGTTTGTTCTGGAGACATACAGGGTAAAAGCTCTTCAAAATTGAATGGAGTTGCATTTTCACTTTTTTCTTTTGCGAAATCAGTGGCATGGCTAAAGTCAATTATATAGGGCGTATTCTTATACATAAGAATAGACTCTGGGCGTATTGCTTTATGAAAAATACGTTGTTTATGTATGTTACTGATAACTTTAACTATTTTTATGGCGATATCAATAAAGTCACGATAACATAACTTTATTGTATTTTTATAATAGTCTTTAAGAGTCAGTGACCCATAATCTTCTAGTAAAAGTCCATAATTTTGTTGGTCTGAAATAATACCTATTAACTTAGGAACACCAGGAGTTTCAAGTTTGGTGAGTAAGTAGTGTTCATATTTTAAGCGTGCTATATATGATGGGGTTTGGTTTGTTACTTTTAATATAGCGTTTCTATTTATTTCATGCACAAAGCCATGGGAAATCTGAAAAAATTTTCCTTGATAGGTTGTTTTAAAGTGGCTCACTTGATTGAGCGAATATTTGTTATTTAACGGCATTGTGTTTTTCAGCGCTTATTTAAAAAAGAGGTGAACTTAGGACATCACCCAGCCGTCGGGTTGATTTATGTAAGACCAATCCTTCGGCATAAATATAGAGTTATAAGAGCGCAAGTCGCCATCCTAGGCGTTCTTGGCTAATCCATCTTTTGAGATATATATTATCTACTGGTTCATTGATTCTGGCAATGGTCTTTTTTATGATCAAGTTGAATGTCTAAATAGATCAAAATTTAACCTCTTTAGGGGGTGTTTGCGCAAGTGGGTGAAATTGTTTTTTTATTATTATAGGGTTGACAGCGTTAAAAAGTCACAATAAGATCAACCTTCAATTTAATAAATTCAACTTGAGGAGGTAAATATGTTTTTAAATTTAACTTTACTGTCCTCGCACCAAGCCAATTGATCCTGTCTTACTAGCATATCATCAGGCCGTGCGTGGCCATTCATAATAAATATAACTTTAATTTCTTCAAAGAACATTTAGGATTTTTCCCTTGTTGTTTTTTGAACTATTGGTGATTTTATGCCTGTACAAATAACAATGACGAAGGGGCGTGTCCCCGTCAAAATCTATACAAATGATGTAGATTCAAAAGCCTTAACACAGCTTTATAATATTTCTCAATTACCATTTATTCATCATCATATTGCAGCTATGCCAGATGTGCACGTTGGTAAAGGTGCAACAGTCGGTTCAGTGATACCAACAGTAAAGGCTTTAATACCTGCTGCAGTTGGGGTTGATATTGGTTGTGGTATGAATGCGGTGCGTTTGTCTTTAAAAGCTCACCAACTGCCTTATAATTTAAGAGGGTTAAGAACAGCAATCGAAGCGGCAGTTCCAGTTGGACTTGACCAACATAAAAAAGATGTTGCTAAAAACTCAACTATTCGAGCGATTGCTGCAGGACTTGAACCAATTATAGAAAAGCACCCAAAACTCTATATAAAAAAGCATAGGCCGTATTTAACTTGGGTTAGACAACTTGGTACCCTTGGTAGTGGTAATCATTTTATTGAACTGTGTCTTGATGAAAATAATGATGTATGGATTATGCTGCACTCTGGTAGTCGTGGTATTGGTAATCAGATAGGTCAGTATTTTATTGAAAAAGCCAAGATTGCAATGGGTGATCAGCTTGGTCGCTTACCAGATAAAGAACTTGCATACTTATCTGAAGGCACTGATTTATTCAATGATTATCTTGAAGCTGTTGAGTGGGCTCAAGATTATGCCATGGAAAATAGAAAAGAAATGATGCGTTTAGTGCTTGAAGTCCTGAAAAAGAAATTGCCAGCTTTTAAAGTGACCAAAGAAGCCATTAACTGTCATCACAATTATATTTCCCGTGAATTCCATTTTGGTGAAACTGTCTACGTTACTCGCAAAGGGGCTATTCAAGCTGAAATCGATCAGCTTGGCATTATCCCTGGTAGTATGGGGGCTAAGTCCTTTATTGTAAAAGGCAAGGGCAATCTAGACTCTTTCTTCTCGTGTTCTCATGGTGCTGGTCGTGTAATGAGTCGCTCTAAGGCGAAGGCACATTTCAACGAATCAGATTTAATTGATCAAACTCAAGGTGTGGAATGTCGTAAGGATAGGGGGGTTCTAGATGAAATCCCCAGTGCTTACAAAGACATCGATACCGTTATGGCGAATCAAAATGATCTGATTGAAGTTGTACACACCTTAAAGCAAGTTATGTGCATTAAGGGGTAACAGATGTTCTATTATTTAATATCAGCAGGTGAGGGGCCTGCTGAGTGCCAGCGCGCAGTTTACCTTTACTCTCAAAAAATTATTCAATTTTTAGTGTTACAAGATACGCTTGCGGAAGTAAGGGATATTTACTCTGGAGATTACCCTGAATGCTATAAATCTTGTGTTATTGCTACAAATAAATCTGCTGTACTTGAGTCTTGGTGTGGTTCTATTTTATGGAAATCTAAAAGTCCATTTAGACCGCACCATAAAAGACAAAATTGGTTTATTTCTATGTCACCTGTAGATTCATTTACAAGTCAATCTGAGCCGCTTGTTGGGTATTATTTTGAGCCGCATAAATCTTCAGGACCAGGTGGTCAGCATGTTAATAAAACAATGAGTGCCGTACGAATTGTTCACCCAGCTTCTGGTTTAAGTTTCAATGTATCTGATAGTCGATCTCAACATAAAAATAAGCAAATAGCGCTTGATCGTTTAAAAACAGCTTTAGCTGAATTGCAAATTCAAGCGCTCATGAAGTCGGAAGCACAAAAACGACTTCAGCATTGTACTTTGGAACGTGGTAATCCTACTCGGCGTTTTAAGGGAGCACAGTTTATGGCATACTAATTTTTTATTATTCATTGCGGTTATCTTATGCCTGAAGTTGTTCTCGTTATCTTATTGTCACTCATTGCTGGGTTTGCTATGCCATTTGGAGCATGCCTTGCTTTTTTCGATCTCAAACGGCCAAATGTGTTAAGCGATGAATGGCGGCATTTTATTGTCGCCTTTGGTGGTGGTGCGCTTATTTCTGCTGTGGCTTTAGTGCTTGTCCCTGATGGTAGTGAAAAAATGAGTGCGGCCTCTGCTGTTATCGCCTTTATATCTGGTGGCGTCGCATTCTGTTTACTGGACATCTATCTCAGCCGATTGAAAAGCTCAATGGGACAACTTGTTGCCATGCTTTCTGACTTTATCCCAGAAGCAATAGTATTAGGTGCTGCTTTTGCTGCCGGTGAAAATACAGGCTTGCTTATTGCAGGCTTGATTATTTTGCAAAATATCCCAGAAGGCTTTAATGCCTTTGAAGAGCTTGCTGTTCATTTATCTTCTAAACGCAAAATACTTTTTATGTTTGTAGCTTTAGCCTTTACTGGCCCCATTGCAGCCCTTACAGGGTATTTTGTTTTAACTGAAGATCATGCCTTAATGGGGGGTATTATGTTATTTGCAAGCGGTGGCATCCTCTATTTAGTTTTTGAAGATGTGGCGCCTCAAGCCAAGCTTGAAAAGCACTGGATGCCAGCATTAGGTGCAATATTTGGCTTTGTACTTGGCCTTGCTGGGCACTTAGCAGTCACTTAATTCGTACTTGCACTGGTTCTAGACAATTAAGGTGCGATAGGTGTAAATATGCTCAAAAAGTGAGCAAGTCTAAAGTTTGTAAACTTTTTCTTGATGATTATGGTCTCATGGCCTTTTTATATGCATACTATGGCTAATTAGTGTCATATTTGTTGTTTAGAAGTCAGGAGAAGTCGTCATGAAACTATTGATTATTGCTGCCGCTGTTGTTGCATTTGTTGTTATTGCGAAGTCAAAAAAGTCTAAAAATCAAGGCCCTGTAGTGCGATTAACACCTTCTGTGGATTTCGAAACTGACATGGGTAAGATTAGCAACTTCCAGCGACTCGCATACAAAAAAGCAGCTTAATAAGTCTATAAATATTTAAGTTTAAGAAGAAAGCGCCAGTGCTTTGTACTGACGCTTTTTTTATGCCCTCTATCTAGAGCTGGAAGGCAAGGGTGAGGGTGCCAAACTGTGTCATGTTTTTCATGCTGTCTTTTGTTCGCTCATTTGTTAAGACACTTAAATCACTGACTGCAAAAGAAATGCCCATATGGCTCCAGCTATATGCAAAGCCAAAAGTGTAACCAAGCTGCTCATGTTTGTAGTCAATAGAGCGGCTATTTTTAAAGGTATTTCCATCTAAATATATAAGATTGAAGGTATAACCAGCATCAAGGCCTGCAAAAATATTCCAGCCGTTTGCTATAGAGCCTGGGTTAGTTGCTCGAGACCGGTTGAGCAGTGGAATCATAAATGATGGGGCGAGGTTTCGACCGTACCTAAAGTAAGCACCGCCAATAACGGATGACTCCAATGTACCCAATGAGCCTTCAGCAAATGTCAGTATATCCATATGGTCGTTACTTGATGACCAGTTGCGCCATATTGAACCTCTTGAAAACTGGAAAATAAATTCATTCCCAAGCTGAGTATGCCAACCTTTTGGCTCTGGTGAACCGATAATTTTATGCACAACCTTTTGTGCTGTTTCACCGCCTGCGATAGGGCCTACAAATCCAAAAGCTGTTCTTACTGAGTCCGCACGAGAGCCATGTACTTCTACAAAAGTGTTTGTAAGCATTAAGGCAGCAGAGTATGGCACTTCATCGAGAGGTGGTTCTTCGATTGTAATATCGCTAGGAGTAGCCATGGTTTGACCGTAGGAGTAAACATTCACCGTAGCTGTTGGTTTCGTGTCTGGTAGCATCCAAAGTAATGGTTTTACAAAGATATCTGGTTGTAACGGGCTTTGGTCGGCTGAGTGGGCTTTAAAATATGATAGGTACAAGCCGTTCGTGTAGCCACTATCATTTCCTACAAAAAGATCGTTATCGAGCGTCCCCGTAATCCAATGCTTCTCATCTGCGTAAGCAGGGGCGAATGCAAGAAGGCTGCCTAAAAAGAGTGGGATATATGATTTCATATCGGTTGTTTAATCTCTCAATCTTCTTGTACAACGCTTAATCATAGTTTATTTTACCCTAAAGTTTGCTTTATTTATACCGATTGGTATTGAATTGGTTTTTATCTTCAGCCGTTTGGAAACTCTGCAGCTATACGTTGCTCTTGAGGTTCTAAACCCAGACCAACTGTAGAGTTATCACCAATTTCAATTTCTTCATCAATAAGTTCAGAAAACTTTTGGTTTCTATATTGATCCCAATCCTGTGCTTGTTGTTTTTCTTCTAGCGTATGTGCTTCTTTACCATATGCTTGGAAGTAATGACCTGTACATGAATCAACATCTGAGGCTTTAGATAATCGGCTGTTGTTATTTGTTGTTATATAACCACCATATTTGATATCTTGACCACCAGCGATTGTGCTGTGAAAAGCAAAACGGCTACCAATCACTAAGCGCTCACCATTATTCTCTTTAAAATCTGGGTCATCAAGAATGACATACTTCTGGTTTTTAACAATGACAGGGCGGTCATTGGGGAATCTCAAACATTTAATACCCTGCTCATTTGTCACAATCCGAGCGGTATTAGCTTCAATTTCTGCTTTCTTCCAATAATAATCAGCTCGACCTGTGCACTCATCATTTCTGTGTTTCCACTTCATCATTGGCCACTTATTATTTTGTGACGGCTGAGTAATACGCCCTTTATCAGGTGTTTCATTACGGGCGAAACTGAAGCGTTCACAGCGCGAAAGGAAGCTACGTATAGTCATAAAAAATCTCAGGTAAAGATGTAAGGATATTGCCTCGTTTAAGAGGCTTTAAGTGTGATTTCCTTTTCTGGAAATGGGGATTTGAGAGTATGAGTTTGACCTTGGTACTCTTCAATTGTAATTTGCTTTACTGAATTCCACTGTACTTTGTTACTACCTTGAGTTTCAAGATGCGCCCAGCGTTGGTTTTGATGTAATACATGCTCTTTATTGGTAATAAAAAAGCCTTGTTCATCTGGTTGAGGTACATTGCAAGAAAGGCTAACTTCAACATAGCCTGAATCAGAGGCTCTTGCTAAAAGTAGGTCATTATCTTTATTTACTGGATAGACGTGCTGTTGTTCAATAGTCTCTTCGCCATTGTCCAGAGTAAATGTCAGTACATACTCCCAAGAGTGCAGTCGATGCTTCATCAAAGTTCCTTATTTCAAGGGGCTTAGGCAACGTCTCTCAAATTAATATCAGTAGTGCTCAAAGCAATTTTGGGACGTTGCATGGTGTGATTTCATTGTATTGTTTCGATTATACATACACTTGAGGTCGAATTGTATTCCCTTGTAAAACTCTTCTTTATTATGTCTATGGGTATATGCAAGCTTTCTTTTGACTTTTTGCTCAGTGTCTTTTAATTCTTCATTGTAATGGATGTGAAAGCATGGTGGGCGGTCAAAAAGAGAACAATTTTTAATGGTGTTATAAAGTGAGCAATTTGATTTCAATTGTTTATGTTTAATAGGTTTATTAGTTTAAAGAAAGTGTATCGATAAATAACTATTATTGAAGTAAACTTTGCTCATTATCAGCAGTAAAGACTTATTTTTTAAGACTAAAACCTTAGTTACTTATTTTTGCGTAACTAAGATATCTTGCCTATCGTTAAAGTAAGAGACGAAAATATATTTTTTAATTTTCAAAGTTTTTTATAAGTTCTGCAGTAGTTCATGAATTTAAAAAACATCTCAAGAATGTTTTCAGGATAAACGCTGTAGCCTTAATTTCAATGTTTGTAAATGGAAGTTATATGGATATTCGCCTAGTACCGCTAGCTTTAGAGCCAAGCAGTTATAGCAAAAGGATAAGTTGTCATAAACAAAAGGCTACTTCAATGCGTCCAAAAATAATCACAATGTTTTGTGTTTTCTTCGGTGTTCTTCAACTCCTTAATCTCCTTGCATCTATGCAGGCCATTTTTATTGTGCAAAGTTTCGTTGATGTTCCTGTGACTGGTTACAGTGCACGAGCTGCTTTTATTGCAAATGAAGCTAAGCAAATTACAATGGTTTCATCAGTTTTTAATATGATTGCTAATGTTTTAATTTTAGTTTCAATCGTTGGTGCTTTTCAGTTAAAGCGTTGGAGCGCTTATTTATTAGGTGCTGTCGTTTTGGCAGGTACATTTGGATCGCAATACATTGGTTTAGGCTGGAATTTGCAACATAGTTTGGGCGTATTTGTGCCTTATGTTTTACCAGCTTTGTTTTGCGCAGTCATTATGCCTCACTGGTCAGACTTTAGTGACGGTTTTGATTTAAGCTACGATCATTTCTAATTCTGCAGCTTTTAAGCTGCTCTTCTTTACTTATCTCTTTGACTTCAAAGCTATTCATAGGGTATATATTGAGTTCAATTGAAGTTGAAGAGGAGCTCATAAGTGTTAGATGTATTGAACCAATATCAAGAGCTTGATTTAGTTGAATCCAAAATTAATGATGATGGTTCTCTTTGTTTGGTGGTTGCTCAAGCTCATACGCCAGATGCGCTTAACTTTGAAAATGATGCTGTTATCGGAAATAAAAATGCGCAAGACCTGATGCAAGAAATAATGCATGCAGAACGAGTAGCAGAAGTCACTTCACAAAGCGCTATTTATGAAATTAGTTTTGAAGAGTTTATTACATACTCTGTTACATCTGAGGGTTTTCTTGCACCATTAAACCCAACAGAAGTAAATGAGCCTTATGGCGTGTTTGAAGCTTCTGCATTTATCGCTTATGTGAAAGCAACAACTGACTCAGACTCTGAATTTCAAGAGCCTTTTAAGCACTATGCTTTTGATTGTGTGAACTTTAGAGTCGATGTTGCTGCTACCGTAAGCCCATCTATTCGTCAGGTGCAATAAATATTTTGATAGGCTAAAGGGTGATAACCTTGGGTAATTCACCATCTTTGCCGTGCGAGTAGTATTTAACGCCTTTCATTGCTGCAGCCCCCAGCTGTAGCTCAAATGCTTTTACCGCTTGGTTCTTATGTTCTTCGCCAAATGGTTCGCCAATGCCTGGGGGTAGGTTTGTACCTGAGTCATTTGAAATTGCATGGAGCTTGCCTTCTTCAAATCCAACTTCACCTGCTGCAAGTACGTCTTCTTGTTCATTATCTTCATTTTTTGCAAGATGAGCATGACCATCAATTCGTAGTCCACAAGAGGCATAGTTATCAGAGTCAATAGCCATCTTGAGATCAAAAAACTTATCAACCACAAAGTTAGCTGTACCTGTATATTTTGCTTCTTTAATCTCATCGAGTGTGACTCGTTTAACGCACTCTATAAGCATTGTCGGGTGCTGGCCAGGTGTTTGTTCGTATGTTCTCTGCATGGTTGAGCCATGAAGTTTATCCGAGCAAATACGGTCAGGTTCAGGTTTAAAAAAATGTGGTGTTAATTTCATTTAGAGTACCCATTTATTTTTTTTTGAATGTGTTTGATGCTAGCAAATTGCTTTTTGTTTGGGCGTGGTTGGATACAAAATGATCAGTACATGATTGATGATGCTATAAAATGACATGCTTTAGTAAAGGACAAATACGAAATGCAAAGGGGCGTGATAGACTGGCGCTTGCTTTAGGTTAGTGCAGGTTTGGAGTTTTTATGAAATTGTTGTTTTTATTATTATTTTTTATGGTTATGAATGGCTGTGCAACAAGCTCAATGACTAAACCAGCATCAACTCTAACTTCAACTGAGAGTATTCGTCCAATAGACGCTGTAGCATCTAATACTCTTCAGAATAGAGAAAGCTCAATCGAGCATATGCATGGTGATTGGTACTTAAAACAACCACTCAATAATGGTGGTTATTACGAAGCGGTTATTCGCTTTTTTCCTGATTCATCCTACGCACTCTATTCTCAGTCTCATGGTCAAAAAGAAACAGCGTCTGTGCATGTGGAGTTTGGCTTTTGGGGTAAAGCTGGCAGTATGCATTTTATGAAAGTGATGGGGGTAGGGCGTACTGATAATCAAGTTGAAATGTTGAAACCCAACTCTCAGACTCAAAACAAAATTTTCCAAATTAAAACTTTATCCCAGCAGCTTTTTGTCTATGAGGACCTCAAGACAAGGGATACTTACACTGCTATTCGATTGAATAAAAATAATGATATAAAGAATCATCTTGAAAACAGTCTTCTTGAGGGGCAGCTAAATCAGCAGGATAACGGCATCTCTTTGTAGTGTAATTTCAATATGTTAAAAAAAAGCTGCTTGAAAGCGACAGGGTGAATTTATACCTTGCGTTAATGAATGTAGAAGCTTGGTGATCTCGGTCTCGCAATCCCCTTGTACATCTTAAATCATAGGCGTGTTACTCCTATGATTTTTGGCTGCCAAGCTTCTTATACTTGTGGCATTTGAAGATGATCGGCACCCACCATCCTTTAAGTGTCACTGGTATATTTTCATTAATTTTGTTTTATAGAGAATGTAATCATGCTTCAACACCAACAAAAACTCGCAACGATGCAACAAGGACAGACGCTGTTGGTTGGTATGAATATATTTAATACAGATGGGACTTGGTTAAGAGCAGAGCAAGTATTTGGTATTATCGAAAGTCTGAATGCTGAACGTGTGCGTATAATTAATCAATTAACTCAAGAATTGTTAGAATACCCTTTTATTAAAGATTCTATAGAGCCTGGACAAGGTGGTGCCTACCAATTCCATAAAGATGCCATACCTGTTCTCAATCCAGACTTTGTAGCCACATTTAAAGTTACTCTTTCAAAAGACAATACCTCACTCTAAGTGGAAGGTGTATTTTGGTCATAGTAATAAACACGAGAGAACATTATTTACGGCTAAGAGCCAAGCCGGAATTTTACACATCTTCATTGTGGGTGAGTCATGACATTCTTGCTGAGTCTGAAGTTATTGACGCTCGTCAAGTAGGTGTTGATCTTACACTGATTTTAAAATCTGTAAATTTTACAGAAGATGCTGCCGTCAATCTTCTCTTGGCAGATATTCGAGTGCTCCACCCAGATCAACCCATTACTCTTCTTACCTAATACTCTCAATTACTCTTTCAATTTAAGTCCTTGCGTTATCTTACACATAAGCTTTGCCTCTTTAATTTGAAAAAAGTAAGGTGTTTTCTCTTGTTTTGATCAGTGATCAAATTTGGTGCAATTCTAAGTATCACAAATTTATAACATTTTTATAACATTTGGTTATGTTCTTTTTTTAAGCATCCTTATATACTGGTAAGCAATTTACATGCAGTACCAATGTCACATCGATGTAGCATTGGTGTTTTAGATTGTATGAGTAGGATTGTGTAACTGGCTGAAAAATATAGTTTTATTGGTGCTGGTTATAACAGGTGTAGCAAGAATGGAATTGTTGATGCACCGCATAATGGAATAAGAAACTCTAGATAAAGGATTATTATCATGCCTAATGGAATTGGGCGAGCGGCCCCATTTGCGCAAAATGCAGCAGATATTCAAGAATTACATTCAAGTCAAAATTATTCTCCAGTCGATGCATTATCGAAGGTGTCTAACCCTCTGCCTTTAATGTCATCACCAGCGCAAAACTCACGCTTAAAACAAATTCACGTAGCAGATAATCATTTGGATAATTGGGTTAACGCTGCACCTAATGCGCAAGAGCGTGGTTGGAGAGCTAATCTTGCAGATGAGTTAAAGCAAAACCCAATTCATATCCGTGAAGACGGTATGCATATTGAAGGCAATGTAAGTTTATCAAGCTTGTCTAAAATTACCTCGCTCCCAGATCACCTTATTTTTGATGGTGATTTAAATATTATGCGTATGCCTAATCTTGAAAAGTTACCTGATAACTTGGTTGTAAAAGGTAATCTTGAGTTGCATGAATGTGGTCAATTAAAAAGCCTTGGACAGTATCTAGATGTACAAGGTGCGCTCGTTATTAACCAGTGCCACCAGTTATTAACCTTGCCAAGTTTAATGAATGTAGGGCAGGACCTGCATCTAATTGATAATTTACGTTTACGGGAACTTCCAATGGGCTTAATGGTGAATGGAAATCTTTATATTTCTGATTGCCAGCAGCTAGGTTCACTCCCTGAAGGTTTAAGAGTTAATGGTGATGCTAAAGTCGAGCTTTGCCCACAATTAACGCATCTGCCTGATTATATGAATATTAAAGGTAACATGAGCTTTAAGTATTGCATCATGTTACATTCAATGCCTGAGAATATGAAAGTGAATGGTAGTTTAGAGTTAGACCATTGTTTGAGTTTAGCTGAGTTACCAAATGGGCTAGAAGTGAAGGGTAGCCTTGAAGCAAAATCTTGTTTAATGCTAGCGAAAATTCCTGATAACCTCAAAGTTGGTGAGCACCTCACAATGACTCACGCTGCAATTCAAGAGTTCCCACAACAGCCATTGAGCATCGGCGGACATATTGATTTGACTGGCTGTGCAAGTCTGCGTCAAGTGCCTGAGTGGTTCCATACATTGCCTGCAGTTAATGATGGTTCGAGTGAAATAGGGCGCAGAATTAATCTGATTAATACAGGCTTATCTCTTGAATCAATTGCTGACTTAAGTAGCCTGCATTTACCAAATGTAAGTTACAGAGTTGATAGCGATGGTGATTCTGCCCGAACATCAAAAGCAATTGTGACGAAGCATGGCACAGAAGCTGACGATATTCTCAAAGTGCTTCGAGAGAAGCCAAGCCAAAGTTTATTTATTCGGTATCAAGACAACGTCGGTATTGATCAAGGTGGTTTAAGCCGACAAGCATTTGCGCAAGCTTATAAGCAACTTTTAACCAATGAAAAAGGCTTGTTTACTGCTGGCAAGTTGGGTTTCTTCGAGCTAAAGCCGCAGGCATTTAAAGAGCAAAAACAGCTTTTACGAGACCTTGGTCTGATTTTAAGCCGCACTGGTATTTTAAAAATGGGGCTTGGCTATGGCATGCAGCCTGAAATTCTCAATAAAACACATGCTGCTTGGCTTGCAAGTGATGCTCAAAATCCACTACATGAAGAAGCTGTTGATCAATTGCAGCAAGACGAACTTATTAAAGTGTTGAGCATTGTTGATGCGGAGCTTCAAGACAATGAAGCAAATGCTGATTACCTAAAAGAAATGCCGCTTGATGAGCTGCGAGGGTATGTAAAAGAAACAGCCTTACCATATTTTACGCTTGCAAATGCGATGCGTGATGGTGGTATGAATATCGATACCAATCCAAAAGCATTTATTGAAACCATTTGTGGCCCAGAAAAGCTGACCAAGTTTTTTATGGAAAATTTGAAAATTCGTACATTACCAAATGTTGATGAAGAAGATCATGAGTTTGTAGAGCAGTTGAAAAAAGACTTGCAAACTATCGTGGCAAAAGCAACAACAGAAGAGCTAAAGCCATTGTGTGAAGCAATGACTGGTTCTGAATATTTGAGCCCTCATGCGCCAGATTTAATTTTTAATATTACTGGTGAAACAGAAAAGTCTGACGCACTTGTGCATGCGCATACATGTGCTAGAGCTATTGATATTAACGCAAGTGCCTATAAAACAATTCCAGAGACAGAGCGCTTTAATCTTTTGAAAAGCTTTATGCTTTCCACTGATTTAAAGTTTGATGCTGCTTAATGCTGATTTAGAGAAGTGCATTAAGGTGCCTTGGGTCTCCAGGGCCCCTTGATGCTTTTGATAAATCTAAATACATATCGCCAACAGGCGTATTGCAAAGCAGCTCTTGTGGCGTTAGTACTTGCTGAGTGCTACAGATTCTTGAAAGCTGCTCATTTTTAGTGTTTTCGTCTTCGTCAAAACGAAAGCCGAGTTTAAAATAAAATAAACTTGAGCCTGATGAGGCATCGAGTGCCATGTCTGGTTTTGCATTACCTGTATTTTTTAATGCACATAATTTACTGGCAAATTCCATTAAGGCTTTGCCAACATGCTCTAGATTTTTTGAGTCAAGATTAACAATCCATTCTACAAATCGGCTATCTGGTGATAAATCAATTTCCCCAATCGTTTTACCTTTGTAATGCAATGAAAAATGTTCCATGCCTGCTTTATCTGATTTTATTAATGTTGGTGTATGTTTCGAAATGCGAGCATTAGGTGCTACTTGAACTTGAATAGCACCCAAAAGGGTATTACCTAGAGTGCTAATGCGAGTGTGTAAATTTATACGACTAAGGTGCGCTGGTATTGTATTTGAAGCTGTAGGTAAAGCCATAGTATTCTCAATTTTTAGTAGATTAATGAATCGGTTAATAATATGGCTTTCGGTGCTGAAAGAGGAGCTGTATTTACAAAGACCTATGATGCTTCAGGTAACCCATTGATTTTATCGAGCGAGTTTGCCCAGTTTGCTGCAAGCGCGAGGTTGAGTGCGAGCAGCATCCAGGATGCTGACTTCGCTTTCGTATATTGGCCTGATTCTTGGGTTTGACTTTCGATATCAGTGTCTTGTCTTGATTGGATGACTGCTGATGGGCGAACAACTTGGGATAGTGTACTGTTTGCAGAAGTACACTTGGCCATCAGATGTGTCGCATACATAACACCAATAACAGATAAGAATAGACCTGCACTACAGATAGTATTAACAGCATCTTTATTGTGTTTGTTCGCGATCATCGCAATATTAAGCTTGGTATTAATTAATGTTAATACGCCGTTAAGGGCAAGGTTTTTAACCATTGCTTCATGCACGTGTGTTGGTGAATGCTGTGTACGGGCAGCAGCATTGTCTGATGGACGTCTAGGTTCATCCATAAGGGCATATGATTGCTCGAGAATCTGGCGTAATGCAGATTCTGCTCTTGAGTCTAAGGGGGCGATATTGCTTGTGTAGTTTTGTTGGTTGCCAGACTGCAGTAGAGGTGTCTGTTCAGATGGAATCAGTTGCTTTGTTTGCTGTCCATGAAATATTTGCGATGGTTTACTGACCATAATAATGCTCTTTTTTGTCTTTAATCGGTAGAACGCTGTTTAATGTCGGCATGATTGCATATTTGGCTGATATTGAATATCCCTATTATCATGGGTAAATCGGTCTATTCTTGCAGTAGTACAACGGAAAAAACGAAGGTGTTGAAGTGGTATTAAAAAAATGGATATTGTCGCTCTGTGGGTTTATAGGATGTTATGCCATCCAAGCGAATGCTGATACAAGAGCTTTAGATATTAAGGCGAGCGCCAGTCCTAAAGAATGTGTTGTCTTATTGCATGGTCTTGCACGAACAAGTGATGCTATGAGTGACTTAGATCAGTATTTGACTGAGGCTGGGTATCATGTGGTCAATTATGATTATCCTTCGCGAGAGTTCAATATATCAACGCTTGCAAGTCAGCATATTCCTCTGGCATTAGAGCAATGTGGAAGCCTAAGTGAAAAAGTGCATTTTGTGACTCATTCTATGGGCGGCATACTTGTACGTTACTATTTTGAGCATAACACTCTAGAAAATCTCGGTCGTGTCGTGATGCTAGCCCCACCTAATCAAGGTAGTGCAGTGGTCGATAATATGAAAAATGTGCCAGGGTTTAAGTGGCTCAATGGGCCAGCAGGTTTACAGCTAGGGACGGACGCAAACTCAATTCCTCTATCACTCGGTGCGGTGACATATGAGACTGGTATTATTGCAGGCACAAGCACGATTAATTTTATTCTAAGCCAGTTTCTTGAAAACCCAGATGATGGCAAAGTTTCTGTTGAAAGTACAAAAGTGAAAGGGATGACGGATCATCTTGAAGTGGATGTTTCTCACCCATTTATTATGAAAGATGATGAAGTGATAAGGCAGGCGCTTTACTTTATTCAGCATGGTCAATTCGATTCAGAAAAAGAGGGTATGCAATGATAGGTCAGTGGATAGCTCGATTTGTCTTTGGCTTTGGTCTTATGCTTTGTACGCAAATACCGCACTTTATGAATCAGTATACTTTAGTGCTGTCTGGTGCCGCTGCGGCTTATGCGAAGCAAGTTAATACTTACGAAGCCATTGCTGATATGCATGGTTTTCCATCTGCAAAAGCCATGATTCAAAATCATTTAGTTAATGATGAGCCAAGTGTGCAAGAGATGGCTCGTGAGCAGCTTAATATTTTAAAAGAGTATGTACTTATTGAAACAACCCTTGAACGATTTGAGCGTCAAAATCTTTTCGAAAAGCTTTGGGCCATGCAAAACCCTCAGCTGCAATATTTGTTAAAACAAACTTATATTCACTTTAAGTGGGGTATTCCATTTACACAGGATGCACTTGTCTATGGAGTAGTTGGCGGCATTACGCTTAGTTTACTTGTTGATCTGCAATTTAAGCTTATTAAGGTTTTATGGGGGCGATTGTCGCGACGTAAAGTTTTACAAGCAAAAGAGATTGCTCAAGGTTAAAGGTGATGTTAGTCTGATAGACCGTTTTAAATAATGAAGAAGGTATAAAAGATGATTCGGCAGTTTAAGCCTGAAGATGCACAAGCAGTAATAGGTTTACTTCAAGAGCTTGGTTATGATGTGAGTCAAGATCAACTTGCAAAACGTATTGAGTTAATCCAAGCACGTGATGGTGCAGTCTTTGTGTATGAGTTGAATCAGCAAATTCTTGGATGCATCAATGTTATTATTGATGCTCGCTTAGCTGAAGGTATCGTGGCTGAAATTGTGAGCTTGGTCGTGTCTGAAGCATCCAGAGGTCATGGTGTCGGTCAACAGCTTGTTGAATATGCTGAAACTTGGGCTCAGCCACAGGTCGATACAATACGAGTTCGATGCAATGCCATTCGTGATAAAGCCCATAAGTTCTATAAGAGACAAGCATTCACTGAAAAGAAAGAGCAAAAGGTCTTTGAGAAGGTCTTTTGTTGAATAGCTGCTAGGGTATAACTTCTTAATAACCAGTTGAAATTTGAGCTTGGATTATAGAATTGCAAGTAAAGCTGGATTATTAAGCTCAATATCAGAATAATGTCCACACTGAAAAGAAAAGCCTTCTACTGGCGTAGGAGGAGTACCAGCATAAAAATAATGGAATAGCCCTATGCCTCAAATTAATTGTCAGCAATGTTTCCCCGAAAGAGCAAGGCTCAATTTACCAGAAATTAATCCTAATGCTTTTAACTACTTAAACTGTATTAACCAGCAGCATGCTTATGGACCAGCAGTGCAGTCTGGTTCATCTATGCGAGCCGCAGGGCCTGGTACAGTTGATCTAAAAAAAATGAGAATCAGCGATATTGATGCTCACCTTTCTAAATGGGTAAACTCTGCTGAGAATGAGGATGATAAAAAAGATCGTCTATCTCTTGCGAGTGCATTTAAAGCTGTGGGTGCGACATTAAAAGATAAACAAATTATTGTAGCTAAAAGTATCGATCTACAAGACTTGGGTAAAATAACTGCATTACCAAACAATTTGCGTATTAAAGGTAATTTTAATTTGTCTGGCGCAACAAACCTTAAGGAAATACCCAAGAATTTAATTGTAGATGGAACGCTTGAACTGCAAGAATGCGCTAAGCTTGAAAGCTATCCAGCTACTACTAAAGTAGGTAAAGATGTTATTTTATCTAAATGTAATCGTTTAACAACATTACCTGAGAATCATACGTTTAAACGGGATCTTATCTTATATAAATGTACAGCCCTGAAAGAATTGCCAGAAAAAATGACTGTTGGCGATCGTTTTGAACTTAAAGGTTGTACTCAGTTAAATAAAATGCCAAAACAATTGAGTGTTGGCGGTACTCTTGATATGACGAACTGTATTAGGGTAGAGCACCTGCCTCGTAGCCTTGTACTTGGTCGAAATCTGTACCTCGAAAACTGTCAGCTGATTCAAAAGTTACCATCTTATGTGTATAGCCTTGGTGATGTGCAGACAAGTCGTGGTCGAACTAATCGTATTATTAATGTACAGGGTACATTCCTAAATGACCGTGATAATGAGCGCACAAGATTTGAGCGTGTCCGAGGGATTACATTTGAAACTGGTGCAAGTCGTCATCCTATTTCCGTTAAGGTCGTAACAGAGCCAGGTAAAGAGGCGGAAGATATTCTTAAATATATTCGTCACAACCCGCAAGAAGATCTTTATATACAGTACAAAGGTGAGAAGGGCATTGATATTGGCGGGTTAAGTCGTCAAGCCTTTGAGAATGCCTTTAATCAGCTTCTTGACAAAAAAGATGGTCTATTTACGAAAGGCGCGAATGGCTTGTACTCTTTAGCAGAAATGGACTACACCTCTGATAAGCAAGTGCAACTATTACAAGAAGCAAATGCTGTTGCCGCGATTTTAAGTAAAATGTTATACATCGGCATTTCTACTGGGCATCGATTTGAGAGTGTTTTTTTTGAACATTTATATGAGACATTTGAAAACTTTGAGCATATGCTGCCAAAAGGAAAAGATGCCCAATCCACACAACAGTTTATCATCGATAACTTTGTCGAAGTAAAAAATCCAACTGAAACAATTGCTTTAATGCAAAAAGTATTGCCATCTCTCTATGGCAAACCATCTCAAGTTGAGTATCTGAAATCCCTTGATAAAAGTGAGTTAAAAGAGCAGACTATCAATATTTGCAGTTATATGTCTATCGTTGGTTTATCGATGATCGTGGTACCTGATTATAAATCTGTTGAAGACTTAACATTTATTATTGCAGGTCCGCAAGATTCGACAAAACGGTTTAGTGACTCTTTAGTTGCTAAAACTGCAAGGCCTGAAGATCAAGCACTGGCGCAAACGATGTTTAACTGGATCAAAGAAGCTGTTCGTCAATCAAGGCCAGATCAAATCCGTGATATTACGAAAGATCTAACTGGTTCTAGCTATTTCTCAAGCGTTAAAATTGATTTAACAATGAATTTGACTCGGTTTACTGATGAAGATAAACATCTGCTTTTTAAGTCCCATTCCTGTGGATTTACGCTCGATGTGAACGTTGATATTTTCAAAGGTATTGTGAAAAGAAAAGATAAAGATGACTTTATTACAGCTTTTTTAAATTCTGGTACAACTCGCTTTATGGATGCTTAACAAGTTGAAGCATGGACTTTATTGTATAAAAGCAATGATGTCCATGCTTAATATCATTATAAATAAGGTATTGTATCTGCTCGATATTCGACCTTTGCGAATGAAAAATATAACTTTGTTCTTTAAATTTGATGGCTTAATGTTAAATTGAAGGGTTTTCCATTGATGGCTTTTCAGTGACATGCTAATTTCCTGCACACTTTAATCATGTCTTAAAACAACAGGAAGAAAAGTCGTGCCTCTATTAAATACACAAATTCAAAATAATAAAACGAATTTATTACCATTTCATCATGACTTTCCAGCACTTCGTCAAAATATTGATGTTATGCCAAGAGTATCGCCGCAATCTGAAGGAGATATGAAGAAAGCGGGTTCAGGCTCATCAAAACGAATCATTCGCCTGGATGAATTAGCAACTATGGCGAAAACTTACGAAGCAAATAGTGTTCATCGCGAGCCAAGAGAAAGACCTACTGCTGCAACTCCACTGCGACGGGGGCCTTCACTGTCCGAAGGCACATTACAACGAGCAAGCCAAAGGCCAAAAGAGCAGCCACAAAGACCAAAACCAAACAGCTTTAAACTAGGTTCAATTTTAGAAGAAGGTACAATGAGCTCAAATCAGACTCATTATGCTGAAAAGCCACGTGAGGTAACTCTACACTCCCAACATGGTTGGTATAATCAATTACAAACACAGCCTGAGCCAAAAGCGTCTCGATTTCCATTTCATATAAGCCGAAGCACTTTGTTTGGTGCTGGTCTTCCATTATTCGGGGTTGCCGTTATTGCTGGTGTGGTCGCAAAGTCTGCGCTCACGTAGATGCTTTGGATGCTGTAATATTAAAAAGCGGTACCTTGAGGCAGTATGTCATTAAATTCTGCTTCAAGCGTAGAGCGTGGTACACGGTTACTCATGAGCATAAATACTTTGTCTTGCATGATGTCTCGTTTTAAATCATTAAAATTTGCTTGTATTTCCTCAGATTTCTCTGGTGATTCAAGCTTTAACGAGTCAACATAGCCTCCATACACCCGTTCGGTGAGTTCATTGGTTTTGGCGATAATCGTGCTTAATTCGTCTTTAACTGCTTCAGGGTTAAACAGCCCAGTAAACTCAGGGTCTATGCCATTGAGAGTGTCGAGCATCCGAGTTGCAGTTCCATGTGGGCAGGGTTGCTCTAGATGGCATTCTGCAAAGCGTTCGACAAATGCTTTTTTCAGGTTCTCTTTCATTTGGCCTTCCTCAATTGTGCGAATATAGGACCAAACTGTCACCATTGCACCTTGAGGGGTTGTACCAACGCGAGGAATGTGAATTGCTGGTTCCATTAAAAATTCAAGACCTTTGAATGCTTTAGAGCGTAAATGATATGGCGCATTGTTGATTACATCTTTAATTTCTGCATGTGCTTGAGGTAAATTTAAGCCTTTAGGGACCATATGTCTTAATTTATTAAGAATATCTGCATACATGTTTTGGACAGAGGGTAGCATTGCATTTTCGTTGTTACTTTTAAGTAGAATTGCATCCATTTCAGTCACAATACTAAGCTTACTTTGTTTAAAACCTTTTACTGTAGGTTGCAAGTAAAGCTCCCGTGGTATGTGTTGTTCTGATACCCATGATTTTAAATCTTCTTTTGCTATCAAATGGCCTTGAATAAAGACTTCATGGTTAAAACTATCTTGATGGCGAAGCAGGACTTTACAATAATCCAGTGCTAAGTCAGGTTTTTTTGCCATAAGAGCAAAGTCGATTGCTTTTGTGAGGAGATCTATTCGGTTAAGATATTTATTATTAATAAAGAGTGTTTGTTCTGGTCCGCAGAGTGAAGCCAAGTGGTGATAGGCTTGTGCTGCTGTTTCTTGATCTGTTTTTGTTGTAAATGTTTCTGCGAGTTGCTGAATCATTGTTGCAAGCGTTTGTGGCATGGCTGTTTTAGCATTCTTTTCACTTGCCTGAATTATTTTTTCTAAATTTATTGTGTTCTGACATTGATTATGACATGACATTGATTGAGTTGAAGCAAGTACTTTTTGTGATCGATCGATTAAACAATGTAAATGATGTTTATGACTACAGCCATTTATTTTAATAAGAATGTCAGGGGTTGACGGTGTTTGATGGCAATCCACACATGTTTTATTTAATATGGCATTTATTGAGGAAAAGGGCATTTTTTTACCTTTATTCTTATTGTTTCTATGTTGATGTCAAACTGATTTTTTATTTGTTTTTATTATAAAAGAGTATAGCAATTGAAAATTTAGATTAAAATTATATGTTGCTTTTTTATTGAACGACATTTTTGTACACGAATTTTAAAGAGGTTGCTTAAAGTGAATTTAAAAAATTTTCATTACCTTGCAAGAGGTTTTCTTATTATTGATGGATATTTACTCACAGTTAAAACCAAAGGGACTTCGATGCTTTTTTTACCTGGCGGGCATATTGAGTCTATGGAAGGCGCCAAGTATGCTTTACAAAGAGAAATGCAAGAAGAGTTTGGGCTAAAAGTAGAGGTGTCTGACTTTATAGGTGCAATCGAACATATATGGCCTGATACTCATGCTAATCAGCTGGAAATCAACTTACTCTTTCAAATGCAGACGGCAGATTCTGTGGCGCGAGCTGAAATAAAAAACCTTGAGCCACACTTAGACTTTGAGTGGGTCCCACTCCATCATATTAATGATGTAGATCTACAGCCTGAACCTTTGAAATCATTACTACAGAAGCCCCTAGTACCTGCCTATTGGGCTTCAACATTTACAACGTAACACTTTATTTATGATGTGAAATCATTGCCTCACAAAGCAAGTTGGCAATTTTTGTATGACCTAGCGTGAGAGCAAATTCAAGTGGTGCATTTGAAATTTGGCCAGGTTTGAGGTCTTTAACACCTTTTTCAATGAGAAGCTGCACCATTTCACGGTTATTTTTGCCGATGGCTGTGTTTAATGGTGTTAAATCATCAACCCCATCATCAATATTAATATATTTAGAATTCATCAGCACTTTAAATGACTCAATATCATTATTGAATATGGTGTAGAGCAGGGGCGTCATGCCATTGTGTAATTTTTGGTTAGGGTCTCCACCTTGATCTATTAATGATTTAATAACTTTTGTATTTTGATCTTGTAAAGCTGTATCAAGAACTGTCTCATGTTCAATGCTGTTGCCTATTTGAGAAATGCCGGCACCTTTTTTTATTAAGGTTTCAGCTATAGAGTCTTGACGTGAAAGCATTGCTTCTGAAAGAGCAATATTTTTGTCTTCGTCACTGGTACTCATCTTATCTAGAATAAGTTTCACAATATCAAGTTTATTTTGTTGTACTGCTAAGATTAGAGGTGAGCAATCACCTTTTATAACACGAAATGAATCTGCACCTTTATCTAAAAGAAGCTTTACAATATTTTTATTGCCATGCTCTATTGCAAACATAAGTGGTGTTATATTTTCTTTAAAAGCAACATCAAGATCATCGGCATGTGCAATAAGCGCCTTAACAACTCGTTCATTTTTGGATTTAATTGCAACGCAAAGGGGTGTCGGTTCACCAAAAGTAAATTGGTGAATATCTGCACCACGTTTGACAAGGTATTCAGCAATAGACGGAATGCCTTTTTTTACGGCTAAAAGTAGAGGTGATAACTTCGGCGAACTCATTTCTGGGTGTTTATTTAAAAAGTCACCATGAGCATGTACGTGTTCGCAAATAAGTTTTACCATTGCTAGATTTTTGTGTGCAATTGATGCCATTAATGCTTTTGGTGCTTCACTTTCTAGTTTTGCACCTTTTCGTAATAAGTTTTCTACAGTTTTTGTTCTGTTTTCCATTACGGCATAGAGTAGTGGGGACATTTTGTGCACAGCTTTATTCTTAAGAACAACTTTGGCCTTTTGGTTTAGATAACCCTGAGACGCTAATTGATCAATTTTATGATGATTATCCTGATCAATTGCTTTCATCATTGGATTGCTTTCATTTGAATGCGTAAACCAAGCAGCAGTATCTGCGATTAGGTTATGAAATGAGACAGATTTCATTGTGTCGAGTAAAGTTGAAACAATCATTTGTTGGCGAACGACTGGTGTAACTGCTGCTAGCTTTGAATAAGCCTGTGACTCAACTGAAAGAGGTGTTGATGCACTTGTTATTGTACTTAGTGTTGGTGCTAATCTCGTCATGATTCAATCCTTAAACCCACAGTGATATATGCCTATTGCTCGACTATTCCATAGAATATTAGAGTGCTTATTCGTGAATAGATCTCGAATTTGAGGGCATTATGTTCGATGCTCTTTTGGAGTGCAATAGTTTGGCTTGATACTTTTTAACTGTTTTTTAAATAGTTTTTAGCTTGATAGATCAATGAATCGCTATGGGTATAGATGAGGGGGAGGGTTCTGGGAGGGGCAAGAAAAAAGTAAGAGTGTTTATCTATTTTTATTATTTTTGATAAACACTCTTTATATACTGCTTAGAAGAACCCTGCTAGAGCATATGCTGTTTTTTTGAACATAAGATCTTGGGCTTCATTAAGCTCTAAATTCGCTTTATTTGCTGTTGTTACAACACGAGTGCGATACTCTTTGCGAACACCAACTTCTGAATAAGTTTGAGTACTTGCACCAGAATCACTTACTTTCATATCAATTTTAGAGTCTTTGCGAATGTAAACGCCTTCTTTCGCTTTTTCTTTGATCTGGATATCAGCAACAAGCATATATGTAATGTCTTTTACAAGGCTGCCAGTAACAAGCTCTAATGCACCACCAATAACGCCGCCACCGACAACGCCTGTCCAGCCATTACCTGTTGTTGATCCAATTGCTGCACCAGCTACAATTGAGCCACCTTGATAGCCTTTACCAAGCGCTTTATCAGCAGCTGTTTGTGTTGACTTTTCAAGGTTCATCACATAAGCAACCATGGTAAATTGTGCTGTTTCTGGGTTATCTACAATGCGGTAGCCATTATCGTTATTCAGTTCAAACTCTTCTTTTAAGAATTTCTTGAATGCGCGGCGATCAAATTCCATTACACCTGAACGCACATCAAGATAAATTGTGCGTTTGTTACGTGCTACAGGGTCTACAAAAACAGCTGTACTAGTACGTGCTTGAACATCAAGATCTTTTTTACCTAAATATGTTGATGTTGCAGCGCAGCCTGTTAGTTGCATTGCTGTACATAAGCCAGCAAAAACAAATAGAGATTTTAAAGCTTGTTTTAATTTCATTTGGGCAGTCCTCATTTCGTTATTGTTTTAGGTTATTACCAGTAGTAACCATAATAATGTCTGTAGTAGCGACAGTTACGGTATGTTCTCCATCCATAGCTATAGACATTTCTGCAAGTCCATCCTGGCTGCCATCCTTTAGGAGCCTGAGTCACTTCAGGCTTTAAATCTTTTGCCATTGCATCTTTCATGTATTGAGAAATCTTTTTTTCATCTGCAACAGAAAATGGTTTTTCAAGCACTTCTTTGTTGAGTTGTGCTTGAATTCGAGCTAATTCAGCATCGTTTGCATACACTGATGCTGAAAAAAACATCAATATAATAGAGGCTAATAATCGTCCAAGATAATGCTTTTGTTTCATTTCTTTTAACTCTTCGGAACTAAATTAATAGAGATTTGAGATATAAGCGCAGAAGTATAAGAAGTATTAACTTGTAACGTCAATGTTTCTTTTTTATCTTCTGCTCGCTATATGCTCGGCCTGTATGTTTCTTGTACAGATTTTTTTATTTGCCATAATATTTATTATTATCTATTTTTATAAACTCTGTAAAAACAATACTTTGTTATTTTTTGATCGCTTTAAAATGAATATGCCTAATCAATAAAACGTGTCAATGTTGTGTGAATAGTAATGTATCACTCGAAGTTTAGTTTGTGGGGAATAGATGTGTGAACTCTGTCACAAAATGGTATGAGTGGTCATAAAATAACCACTTTTTGTGAGGTGTATGACTTTATTAATAATAGTATTTGTATTAATAATTTTCGAATGTCCATGCTAAAATTCTGGTTTTCTTTTGACCATGTTTCATGTCGATCACTTTTATATCAGAAGCGCCTGCTTTTTTAATTTGTTTTTCAAGTGGCGCAAGGTTTTCTTGTTTGGATACTAATGTTGTAAACCAGTGACAGTGTTGGGCAAACTTTACACTATCCTTGACCATTTTTTTTAGAAAGAGTGCCTCGCCACCTTTGCACCAGAGTTCAGGATCGATGCCTCCAAAATTAAATTCTTTTTGTTGCTTTAAACCTAAGTTTTTATTCTTGCGTTGATTTGCCTTAAGTGCCTCATCTGCAGAGCTGTGAAAAGGTGGGTTGCAGACAGTAATAGTAAAAGTGTCTTCAGGTTGAATAATATTGGTGAAATGAGCGTGTTTATCTGTTTGATGTTTAAGTGTTACGAGTTCTTGTAATTGGGGATTATGATCAATAATTGTTTGCAAGTTTTGTAGTGAGCCTTGATTAATGTCAACACCAACTGCGTGCCAACCATATTCAGCAGCTGCAATTAATGCATAAATTCCATTTGCGCCTGTCCCTATATCGAGTAAGCGTACGTCTTGTTTATGACCTATTAAATCCGCTATATGGTGAATATAATCAACACGGCTGGGTATAGGAGGGCAGAGCTGTTCATCTGGAATAGTCCAGTTTTCTATGTTGTATTCAGATTTTAAGAGTGCTTTATTAAGTGCACGAACAGCTTCTGGACGTGCAAAGTTAATGGTATCAGTGCCTTGAGGGCTTTTAGTCAGGAACTTTTTAAGTTCTGGTGTCGAAAAACAAAGCTTCTGAAAGTCATAGCCTTGAATATGTTTATTTCGAGGATGAAAAGATTTATTGTGCTTCAACGTTATAACCCTTGCAATATGAGACTTGTGGGCATTTTAACAGAAGGAGAAGCCTATGTCCTTGGCTTCTCAAACCTCTCACGCTTTAAAGAGGTGTTGTAAATCTGATTGATTGTGATTAAGCACTTCGAGTAGCTGTTGAACGCAACTTTTAGCGCTCATTTCTTCACTATGAATATCAATAAGCATCTGGCTGAGCCGTACTTTAGATGTATTTTTAACATCCTCTGTTGGCTGTTTGTTAATATACGCCCACACATATGAAAGCGCTGCTTGTGGGCTCGTACCAAGCCCAGGTACGGTTTGGCGCTGTTCTCGAATATTTTGCAGGCCTTGTAAAGCTCGATTGCGCTCGAATATAGAGAGCTCATGAAAGACTTCACTCAACTGATGCTCAGTTTCTGCAATGCTGTAAGGTCTTTTTACTTCATTCTTAACGACCTTAAAAATTTCCCCATAATGATTGAGTTGTTCTGAATGCAGATTATTGAATTGTACAACTTGAGCTGAGTCACTCATCGCATTATCTCCACTTGGGTCATAACTTGCGGTATAAGAAGTAGGTAAAGTATCAGGTTCGCGTGTTTGATTAAGGTGAATAAGATATTGATGCATTTGGGTTTCATGCATTGATTTGAATTGCTCAGATACTTTGTGTTGACCTGGTTTTGCAGGTGTAAAAGCATCGGCAATCATGTCGATACGTGACTGATTCAATCTTTCAAGGGAATTAGTATACTGCGATGACCATTTCTTGAGATGGCTTAATATCTGCTCTAATGCAGCCATATTTTATACGCTCCATGTGTTGCGTGATAAAGCATTAATCACTACTGAATCTCATCCTAAGACTCAATAAGTGAAGATTTAGTTGCTTTATCACTCGTCCTTCCTGGACTCTTCAAGAGCTCAATAACCCGAGCTCCACTCTTTATTGCAGCACACTTATATGCAGCTGCAAATAGGGGCACATACAATTCCCCTTATTTGGCTCCATTTTTAACCAACCAATGTGTCAGTTGTGTGTCATTGCTGATTTGAGCTTGCTTAAGTGCACTCATATCGCCCCTAAATGAGCTATTAATATCTGCACCTTGTTTAATGAGCCATTTAACCAAGTCCGGTTTGTTATTAGTTGAGGCATAATGGAGAGGCGAGTCGTACTGTTGGCCTTTAAATTGCACATTAGCCGATACACCACCAAGGATAAACATCTTAAGCAGTGCATCTTGTTTTTTGTCACAGGCAGTTGAAGCTGGGGTTGCACCGTTGTTGTTCTCTCTATGGATACTTACGCCGTGATGTACTAGTACACGGGCTATAGCTGGCACTTCAGCTTCGACAGCGTGTGCCATAATGGATTTACCCTGCATAATATGGTCAACATCTGCATGGTGTTTAAGGAAGTGCTGTACAGCACGCATATTTTTTTGTGTAATTGCATCTACAATCGATGTGCCAGCTGTTGAAGAGTGGGTATCCGTAAGCGATATCGAGCTGCATCGGGAAGAGATCGAGCAGCGCATTGAGCTTAAATTTCTTTGAATGCTTGATGATACGGAACCGCTTCTATTGAGTGTTTGTGGTGCAGGTGATAATAATTCGGTATTCTGAGTTGAGACAGACTCTTGTCTTTGCGCTTTCATGTTGGCATATCCTCATAGGACTTAATGATATTCAGTTGATGTCATTTATATGTCAGCCTAACGTTATATTCTATTTTTTGCAATGTATTTAAGGGTGAAACTCTATGGATGAGAAAGAGCAGGCCGTGTCTGCTTTAGGAAAGGTAATTCCTGTAGAAGATGCAAAAGCAATCGTTAATCAAAGTATTGAATGGGTTAATACACACTTACTCACATTTGGGGTTGCAGCACAGGTAATCGCTATTATTGCAGCGTTAGTACCTGCAGCCTTGTTTGGCCCTAAAATGCGAAACTTCCTTCATAAGCAAGTGATGGCCCGTACACCCGAAGGGGTGTTGCGAACCATAGTGTTATCCCTTGCAAAGCTTGCAATTCCTATCGCTTTATATCTGACTTTAACAGTTTTTAAAATTGGCTTTGGTAGTGCGGGGCTTGATGTAAGCTGGATATCAGGTGCAATTGCACTGTTAAATGCTTGGATTGCAGTGCGACTGGTTACACTGATTATTCAGTCGCCGTTCTGGTCAAAAGTGGCTTTTTATATTGCTTGGCCAATTGCGGCGCTCGATGCATTTGGTGCTTTAGCACCTGTTGTAGACCAGCTACAAGCATTAGCAATTCCCTTGGGGCAAGATGACTCTGGTAACGATATTAAAATTACCTTGCTCGATTTACTCAGAACGCTTTTATATTTTGGCTTACTCTTTTGGGGCGCAAGTGTTGTTGGCAAAATTGCCGAGCAACAAATTAATCAGATTGATGAGTTGAGCCCATCCTTAAAGGCACTGATTAATAAGTTGTTGAGTGTCGTTTTACCCATAGTTGCGTTGCTTATTGCACTTCAAATTGTTGGCTTTAATTTAGCAACACTAGCTGTGTTTAGTGGTGCTGTAGGTTTAGGGATTGGCTTAGGTTTGCAACGTTTAATTGCAAACTTTGTTGCGGGTTTTACATTGATTGCAGATAAATCAATTAAGCCAAATGACACCATTGAAATTGATGGAACAATTGGATGGGTAACCTCTATGCAGGCCCGTTATGTGGCTTTAAAAACACAAGAAGGGACAGAGCATTTAATTCCTAATGATCGCTTTATGAGTGAGGGCGTTATTAACTGGTCTCGCTCAGACTATGTTGTTAGACAACATGCTGGTTTTGGTATTACATATAATGCGGAAAACCTACGTGAAGTCCAAAAACTTGCAATTGAAGCTGCCGCAAAAGTAGGGCGTGTGATGTCGAATCCGCCACCAAAATGTAACCTTGTTGAGTTTGGCGATAATTCGGTCAACTTTGATGTATGCTATTGGATTTCTGATCCGCAAAATGGATTAGCGAATGTTAAAAGTGAGGTCTTGCTGAATATCTGGGATATGCTGAAAGAGCAGGGTATTGAGATTCCATTCCCTCAACGTGATTTGCATATTCGTTCTTGGTCGCCAGAGGCTCAAGCTCTTTTTGAAAAGCCAACAAGAGCTGATGTATAGGCGTTGCCTAGCTCTTATTGGTATTAAGTTATCCGTGGGCTTATTTTCTTTTCGCTATAGCCGTTTTAGTAAGATCCTTTGCAGCCGTTATTGCTTTTAAAGGGTCTTGCTGAATATTGCCAATAGCTTCTAGTTGTTTTGCTGCAGTTCTTGCCTGGTCTACTGTGTTTCTAAACCTCTCACCAGCATAGTGTTGGCTGCTTCTCTTTGGGCGCTCTGAATTCATGCCTTCGACAAAGTTAGAACCTTGGAATTCGCCACGGTTAGCCATACCAATCTTGGTATCTAAATTATCATTAATAACTTGCTTTGCAGCACCTGTTGCATAATCAATACCATCAGCCACTGCACCTACAATTGTATCCGCAGGGTTTTCACTAAAGCTGCGTTTAAATCTTTGCCATTTACTTGCTACACCAGTAGAAACAGGGCTTTTTTGAATTTTACTTAGGCATGTGGAACATTTAAATGCTGTTGTCCCCATACTTCTAAAGCATTTGTCATGTACTTTTGTTGGAGGCACGTGATCGCAGGGCATAATAATGCGTAAAAATGCAGGATCGCCAGATTTTTTACTCACTTTATCGCCAAGTATGCAATTTGTTTGATAGGCACAAACCCGAGATGTAGATGCTGATGCAGTCGCCATTCTTCTTTCCTTGTTCATTTTTCTTGAAGTATTGAAAAGCAAGAATACTCGCGTTGTTTTGTGTAAGTCTATGTAATTGTTAAGGAAAAAACTGATATAGCTTATGGGGTGAAGTGAGTTCTATGATTTCAGCTTATTTTCTAAACTTGGTTCGAAAATATGAAATAAAGCGGAGAGGTTGAAGTAAAGCCTTACGAGGAATGGCTTTACTTCAATTTTTTCTTGCTCAATACAAAAATCAATGTCGCCTAATCAAGAAGGTTATGCCCCATTGCGCCAGGAAGAATAACTTCAAAGTGATTACCTGTCATGAACATGTAATCATCTTCATGTTTTGCATCTTGAGGTGCAGGCGTTTCTGTATTTGGTGCTTTAAACAAGTCCATATGTAATACAACTGGTGTATCTTCAAAGTGACTTTTAATAATTGAAGTAAGTGATTCTTGCAAAGACTCGCTCGGCTTTTTTTCAAGCTCTTCATTCAGTTTCTGAGCAAGCTCCGAATCTTTCGGTGCATAAATTGTCACTTCTTTCAGATAATCGCTGAGCATGATGAACTTTACATCAAGCTCATTAGCCAATGCTTGCATAAGTTCTTCGCCACCGAAGCCATCGCCTAGTACCGCATCTTCAATTTTGTAGTCATCAATGCCTTGTTTGTGGAGAATAGCAGCTGTTAACTTGAAGATATCATCTTCAGCAAAGGTTTCTCTATCTGCTGAAGACTCATGGGTGTACTTTAAATTACTCGGGCTGTCTATAAGGTTTGAAGCACGACTTAAGGTAGTAAAAATAGAATGTGTATCATACTTTAATGGTGTGATTAATCGGGCAAGGTATTCTGCTGTTAGCGTATAGTCCTGACCTAGCGATGCAGTGATTTTATCTGCAAAAGTATTTGGATCAAGTTGTGATAAGAGTGAAATCCATGTTGATCTCATCCAGCAGTTTGAGTCTTGAGTACTAATGCTCTTGTGAATACCACTGGATAAAAAGCCTGCTTTAATCTGATTATAATCCACAAGTTTGTATTCACCGTGACCTATAAGATTAAAAGGTTTAATAAGAGTTGGAATTTCTTTTTTTGGTTTTTCAATCACTTCATGTTTAAGTGCTACGTTAGAAGCATTTTTAGTATCATGATCTCTATATGCAGCATCAAAGGCAGCAATATCTTTTTCTTTTTGCCTGATGCTTTTATCAAGCTCTTTAATTTGTGCATCTAGTGACGATTTAGACTCGCTACGAGATGCAGCCAGTGATCTACTCGCATCGTCTTGATAGCCATTGCGATAGCTTCTTTTTAAGCCTGAATAGTTAACACCTTCATGCTGAAAGCTTTGATGTGCATGAGATGGTGAATAGTAGTTATATTGAGGTCTAATCGGTGTGCTGTATGGTGAGTTGTAAGAGCTGTACGATTGATAAGGTGAAAAGTTTTCTTCTTCGTGCAAACGCATGGCCATCTCAGCATCAGCACGCTCTATTTCCGCTCGTCTCATATCAATTTCATGGTTTGCTTCTTCTAAAGCTCTTTTGACTCGTTTGGAGTCTTTGGTGACAGGTGTAGCAGATTTGATCTTAAGAGTTATCTTTGTACCATCTTTAAGCTTGGCATCAATATAGTATGACTGAAGTTCGTCATTACGGCTGCCTACACGATCAGTTCGTGATTTTGTTCGGCGGGAATCTGTTAGGCTCTCTTTTCGTGATGATTTTCTTGACTCTTCCCGTGCAGGCGTGCTCTTTGAGGATGGTTTGCTCGTTTCAGGTCGAGTTGATTCTTTACGAGACGCTTGACGCACCGTTGCCGTTCTGTTGCCTTCACGCTGAACAGAAACAGAATTATTCCCATTAAGGCCGAGTACGCGCATTGCACCTCTAGCAGATGGTATTGTAACAGTTCTTTTTGTTGATTTGACAGGTTGTGCTTGAGACACGGCATCTGTTGTTGCAGGGTCTTTAATATCTTGCGCTTTTTCAGGACTTGTTTTAGGTGCGGCAGCTTCTTCTTGAACTGAAAGTGCGAGCTTTTTAATTGTTTCTGTGATTTCAGGAGTTAAACCTGTTGTACTTGATGTGTTTGGCGTTGCCTGAGCATTTGATGAGGATGGGTTTGGTTTCACGCTGCACCTTTAAAATCTGGTCCAAAATTAGCCCCAGAATACCATTCATATGGCGAAAAGCTACAATGTGTTACAGGAAAGTCAAATGAAACTTGATAAATTGACAAGTTTTTTGGCAGGGTATTGAAAAGCTTAGCATTCTTCGAACAAAAGAGATGATAAGCTTGTTCAATATAAGGTGGAAAGACCTCAGTCTAAAGATGTCTTTTGCATGTAAAAGTCAGTTAATTGAGCGCTGCTGCCTTCTTGATAGACTGGCTGTTGTGCAAAGATTTCATAACCAAGCTTGATGTAAAAGTCTAAGGATTGCTGAAAGTTCGCTGTATTGAGCCTTGCAGCTTTTGCATTGTACTTATGGTTTGCAATTGACTCTAGTCGAGTAATCAGATTTGAGCCATACCCCTTAAGGCGATGGGACTCGTGAACCCATAGCATTTCTATATGTAGCCAGCCTAAGCAAATAACACCACTTATACCACCGACAAACTCGTCTTCTTCATAGAGCTCTAGACAGACTTGCTTTTGGTCGTAAGTGCCAATTCGCTCATGATTATAAGCTTGTAAATGTGTTCTTAGTTGATTGCTATCGTCTAATGAGCAGTCTAAATGCTCAACCATCTTTGGTGATGTCATGTCAGTTCCTCTTTTTGACACTTCAATGCTGTCCTTGTGTGCTATTAAATAGAGAACACAAGCGCTATTGAATAACCCTCATTTGGGCTTGCACGCACATAAAGGTACCAGAGTTAGCTGATTTTTTCTAATAGCGACTTGGATATCTATCAGGAGATGAGGTTGAACGCCACAGAAAAAGGATTAGAAATGAAGATGACTTGTGATAGGACTGATGAGCTCGATATGGTCGTCAATAGCATTATTGAATATGCAAAGCCTCACATAAAACTTGCAATGCCTTTAGGGTTAGGGAAGGCGAATCATATCGTGAATGCACTTTATCGGCGTGTAAAAGAAACCCCAGATCTACAGCTCAGTATTTATACGGCATTAACTTTAAACCAGCCTAAAGCGCCATCTAACCCATACGCAGCTCAAGTAATGAATGCCGTGACTAGCCAACTGTATAGTGGGTACCCAGATTTGGAGTATGCTCAAGATAGGTGTAAGCAACAGCTCCCTGCAAATATTAAAGTGTATGAGTTTTTTCTAAGCCCTGGTGCATTTTTAGGCAATGATGACGCGCAGCAATCCTACATTAACTCTAATTACACCCATGCCGCACGGGATATTTTTTCAAAGGGCATTAATGTCATCGCGCAAATGGTGACGCCACCCCAGGGACATAACTTAAGCCTGAGTTGTAATCCTGATGTTACTTTGGACTTGTTTGACTTAGTCAAAAAAGCTGGTAACAAGCATAAACCTTTTATTGTTGGTGAAGTGAATCAGCAGCTGCCTTATTTAAAAGGGCAGGCAGAAGTTGATGTTGAGCATTTTGATTTGCTCTATACACCACCAGATTTAAAGGGATACAAACTTTTTACATTGCCGCAACGCGCAGTTAAATACAGTGATTATGCGCTCGCAATGCATGTAAGTAGGCTTATTCCTGATGGTGGTACGCTCCAGATTGGTATAGGTGCTCTTGGTGATGCAATTGCACATTGCTTATTTTTACGAGATCAATGCAATGATGTCTATAAAGAAATATATAAAAAGAGCCTTAATTCATCTCCAGAATGTAGAATTAAAAATATGCCGTCTTATCTAGAGCCTTTTCAGAAAGGGTTGTATGCCAACACAGAAATGCTTGTGGAAGGTTTAGTTTATTTAAGAGAGAAACAGATTCTACGTAAAAAAGTCTATCCATTAAAAGGTATCAATAATCTATTAGATAAAGAGTTAATAGAACCAATTATTTCTCAAAATTTAATTGATACTTTATTGTCTGAAAATATCATTTCTATTCCTTGTAGTTTAACGCAGCTCCAAGCTTTACAAGCAGTTGGTATTATTGATCAAGATGATATTAGCGACATCCTCATTGATAGTAAACGGGCTCTTATTGACTACTGTAAACCAACCTTTGGTCAAAAACTCAAAGGTGGAATTTATTGTCATGCAGGATTCTATCTTGGTTCACAATTATTGTACGAACGCCTCAGAACTCTTGATAGTGATTCTTTAAATGGGCTTGATATGTGCTCTGTGAACTATGTGAATCACTTGTACAATGGAGAAGCGTTAAAAAGAGATCAACGAAAAAATGCTTGTTTTGTGAATTCTGGAATGATGCTAACCCTTACAGGCGCAGCAGTATCTGATGGTGTTGCTGATTATCAAATGGTGAGTGGTGTTGGCGGCCAATATAATTTTGTTGCGCAGGCTCATGAACTTGAAGGTGCAAGATCAATTATGTGTTTTCAGAGCACCCGTACTAAAAATGGTGAGCTTAAATCAAACATCGTGTGGGACTATCCGCATATTACAATACCGCGTCATCTACGAGATATTGTGGTGACTGAGTATGGTATAGCTGACTTACGAAGTGCTTCTGATCGAGATATTATAGCTCGAATCTTAAATATTACTGATTCGCGGTTTCAACAGTCGCTTCTTAAAAAGGCAAAAGAGGCAGGCAAAATAGAGTCAACATATGTTATTCCGTCAGAATATCAAAATAATCTGCCAAAAAAAATTGAAGAACTCTTTCAACAGTCAGAGTATGCGACTTATTTTCCTATGTACCCACTGGGATGTGATTTGGATTCAATACAACGGTATGCAACCCACGCATTGCAAGGAGTGCAAGAACGTAGCTTTAATAAGGTTGGTCTATTCAAGCACATTCTAAAAAATAGTTTAAAATCAACCTCAAAACCTTATTACAATGATGTCTATAGTCTGATGGGGCTGAATAAACCAACGAGTCTTAAATCTCATTTTATGCGGTTTTTAATCAAACTTGAGTTAAGCCTAATGGAGAAAAACCAGCGGCCATGGCTTGGTCGTTAAACAACGAAAGGAATGAAGAGATGAAACAAATAGAATGGGCTGAGTTTACACAGGTTGAATTAAGAGCGGGGACCATTGTTTCTGCAGAAATATTCAAAGAGGCCCGCAAACCTGCCTACATATTGCAAGTTGATTTTGGGGATGAAATAGGAGTTAAAAAATCAAGTGCTCAAATTACGGATCTCTATAACCCTGAAGAACTCATTGGGAAGCAGGTTATGGCTGTGATTAATTTTCCCGCTAAACAGATTGGGCCTATTATGAGTGAATGTCTTGTGACTGGTTTTTACAATGAAGATGGACATGTTGTCTTAGCTGTGCCGGATAAGGCCATTAGAAATGGTGCAAAACTTGCTTAACTAGAGATTATATATCCTGAATTATGGCTATAGTTCATATTATTTAAGTTAAAAAAGCTGATCTTTAGAGAGTCGGCTTTTTTTTGTGCTATTTATTAAATAATCAACGCTACTCCTTGTAGATTACCCATAAGATATGCAGACTTTAAAGTAGAACTCATTTTGAATCAGTGTGTCCATTGCGTTTTAATGACCTCGTTCAAACCATCCAATTCTTAAGCTTATAAGAAGAGTGTATGAAAGTTTTATTAGTCGAAGATGACCAGCTTCAAGCCCAAGTCGTTAAAGCAGTATTGCGAGAGCAAAAATGCGCAGTAACACATGTACCTCATGGCTTTGCTGCCTTGGATTTATTACATCAAGAGTCATTTGATATTGTTCTGACTGATTACTTTATGCCTAATATGAATGGTTTGCACCTTTTCAATGAAATGAAAAAATATAACATCGATATGCCTGTTGTATTAATGACTTCTGCTCAGGATATTGAAATTGCTTTTAATGCAATAAAAGCAGGCATAACAGATTTTATTACCAAAACCCTTGATGGCTCATATATAGAAGTCATTAAGCCCATCTTAATTCGAGCAATTAATAGGTTTAACTCAACGAAAGAGTTGCATGAAAAGGCTTTAAGTTATGCATTAGAGCGAGAGTTATCATATAAAACTCTTGATGTGCTCACGCAAGGCGTTGTTGTTCTTAATAGCCGTTACCAAGTCCAATACATAAATAGCTGCTTTAAAAATATGTTTAAGTTGGCTTCTAAGGCTGTAGTGGAGCATGGATTTATGCAATGGCTTAAATCAGAAGTTGAAGAGCAAAAAGTAAAGCTTTTTGATGAGGCTGATTTTGGTAAATTTGACGAGCACTTCCTAGATCATAATCATAAATTAAAGCTCGAATTACCACATTGTGTGCTTGAGCTTTCAATTACATCTTTCACAAATGATGGTGTTGTTATTGTTTTTTCTGATGTAACAGCACAGCAAAGCCAATTGATTAATGTAAAGCAAATGATTTTGTTAGCGCCTGTCGCAATGCTTTGCGTTGATCCTTATGGAAAAATAATTTTAGCGAATCATAAAGCTGAACTGCTTCTAGGTGTAAATACAGATATAATTTTAGGCATGAGTATTAGCGAGTTTGTTCCAGAACAGTTTCGAAAGCATCATGACCAACTCTTAAAGAAGTACTTTGAAAGTGCGAGCTCTAAACTCATGAGAAACGGCATGGATTTAGAGCTTATTGCTCAAAATGGAAAGAAAGTGCCTGTCGAAATATCTCTTAGTGTTTTACCAGGTGTACAGCACTCTCAAGTACTTGCCACTATCGTGGATATTAGTCAACGAAAAGAAGCTGAGCGAATGATGCAAGAATCTTTTGAAATGACCCAAATGATTCTCAAAAGTACCCCTATAAGCATGATCGCGACTGATCTCGATGGGTGTATTGTTTCAGTGAGTCCTGCTATAGAAAAGCTTCTTGGCTATAAAGATATCGATCTTCTTTATACAAAGAATATAATGGATTTGATTGTACCTGCGGACCTGCAAAAACGCCTTGATGATTTTCAATATCAAAGCCATAAATCTAAAACAGCTTTTGAAGCGCTCGTGTATGGTGCACATCAAAATGATGAAAGACCGGAAGAGTGGACATACGTCCGCAAGGATTTATCGAGGGTTTTAGTCAATCTAACAATTTCCTGCCTCTATAATAGTGTTCACCAGGTAAGAGGGTACTTATTTAATGCCTATGATATTACTGAGCAGAAAAAAGCCAACCATTATATGGAGCATATTGCTCACCATGATTATCTTACAGGGCTGCCTAATCGCATCCTCATGCGGGACCGTTTAAATATTGCACTTGCTCATAATAAGCGTCATGGTGGCATGACTGGCGTTATTATGATGGACCTAGATCACTTTAAACGTATTAATGATTCTTTAGGGCATATGGCAGGGGATCAGCTTTTAAAGACAGTGGCGGATAGACTTATAACGTCGGTTCGTGAGTCAGACACTGTTTGTCGTATGGGCGGAGATGAATTTGTTGTTATCTTGCCAGATATTAATTCTGATGCTGATATGCACAAAGTATGTATAAAAATAGCTGAAGCCATGCGTAAGCCAATCAAGGTTGATATGAATATGCTATCCGTAACGCCGAGTATTGGTTTTTGTATTGCACCAGAGGATGGCGAGACGCCAGAGTTTTTGCTCAAGCATGCGGACGTAGCCATGTATCACGCCAAAGAGTCAGGTCGTAATTCGTATAAAGCATTTACATTGGATCTTGTGAAAAAATCAATTTCAAAAATGGAGCTTGAGCAAGATTTGCACAAAGCTTTTTTGAAGAACCAGTTAAAGATTTTTTATCAACCACAAATAGATATTACTCTAGGTAAAATTCTTGGTTTTGAAGCTTTATTGCGATGGGAGCATCCAGTTAAAGGTTTGATCTCGCCTGATGAGTTTATACCAATGGCTGAAACAACAGGCTTTATAGTTAAAATTGGTGAGTGGGTCATGAAAAAAGCCTGTTCAGATATCCAGAAACTGAACGAGCAATTTGGTCAAGAGTTTCAAGTAGGCATTAATGTATCACCACGGCAGTTTGAGCATCCTGAGTTTGTCTCTATGGTATGGAAAGCACTGCGGGACGCAGGCATGCATCCTCATAGTTTAGAGCTTGAGATTACTGAAGGGTTGTTTGTTAAGCAAAACGGCCTTGTTGAAGAGCGTTTACAGGCTTTGCATGATATTGGTGTGCAAATCGCTATTGATGATTTTGGTACAGGGTATTCAAATTTAGCCTATGTCTCGAAATATCCAATAGATACGATTAAAATTGATCGAGCTTTTATGGATATTAATTCAAAAGCCAATATTGCGATCGTCAGCGCAATCACAGCAATTGGGGAGGGCTTGTCACTCAATGTATTAGCGGAAGGTATAGAAGATCAAGAACAGCTTGATTTTATAAAAGAGCGAGATTGTCGTTTTATTCAAGGGTATTTGTTCTCAACACCACTGCCATTAATTGACCTGGAAACCTATGTAGCAGAATATGGTCAAGCGTCATAGGTCTATTATTCACGCCTTGAATGCTTTTACTGCCTGTAGTATGTGATTATTTACAGGTAACTACTCACCCCGTATCAACTCCTACAATAATAGCTTGAAGTCT
>TARA_B100000686_G_scaffold75139_2_pt1 | contig 116649 bp, 89 predicted proteins | sample TARA_B100000686 | Tara Oceans TARA_B100000686 (sample SAMEA2622733) | marine metagenome | biome: marine biome (ENVO:00000447); feature: marine epipelagic mixed layer (ENVO:xxxxxxxxx); material: "saline water (ENVO:00002010), including plankton (ENVO:xxxxxxxx)" | depth 150 m
ATTCAAAGTTTTGTCTCCGTTAGTTTTGCTTAGTCACTTGACCAAGAGGTGGTTGCTCTCAGGTCATGTTCTACTTTTCTGATCAATTAATAGGTATTCAGAGTAGTGCTCTCTTCGAAGGAGCTCTCTTACTTCGTAACCCCTATCTATATATGTAGTCAGTGCATTTCTGACAGCAACTCTCCACTCGATTGCCAGATCCAGGGAGGTCTGTTTTAGCCGCTGGATAGACTGTGGAATAGGTACTAAAACTCCTTCGCCAGCAACACTTAGGTCAGCAGCCATGGGTTGAACTGAGTCATTACTTCCTCTGACCTCGAACACAGCCGGATAGTCGTTATACTCTTGGTGGCCTTCTGAGTGTTTAGAGGGATCAAGCATTCGGCTGGCTGTTCTTTCTGAGTCCATAATCCACGTTGTTACAAGTCGATCAGTGCCAATCCCGCTGTGTAGTGGGGAGTCTGTTTGCCCGTAAATGTCTTTGACATATTCTCTTGAAGTAGCACCTAACTTGATCAGATTTAGGTAGGCATTCTTGGATTCGAGTGGGTCAAAAGTCCAATGCATCTTTCTGATCCCTCTGCCTAGCAATTCATTACGCTGATAACTCTTGAGTCTTAAGCCTAATCCAGAATTCCTTAGTTCTGGGCGCACAGCGAGCATGTCTGACCAGTGGACAACTTCACCTTTCTGCACCCCTGTCATTCCAAAAACGAAACCCACCAGGTGCCCGTTGGAGTCATAAGCTCCTGCAGCGATCCCCTCCAACCTCTGGCTCACTTTCAAGATTGCTACCGGCACTCTTTCGGTGAAATGGCCACCCCAGGTATCACCCTGAAACTTGACGCAGTCCTGAAATTCGTCAATCGATTCGAATGGTCTGATCTCAATATTGTCCATTGTGTCCATTTTTTTCTCGGTGGGCAGTTTTGCCAATTATTTTGCTCTCAAGTGTAAATAAGAATCAGCGGCTGTCTTTAAGGATTCCATGGTGTCGGCTCCCAGAACATCTCTAGCTCTCGTTTCCGCCTTTCTCCAGACTGGGCCCGCCCTCTTCAGAACTTTGTTACCCTGGTCGGTCACGCCAATTCCTTTGCCACCACCACCTTTTCTCTCAACTGTATGTACCCAGCCTCTTTTTCTCAGTACTGCAAGACATCTGCTGACCGTACTTTTTTCCATTTCGAGCATTTGCCCAATTTCGACCGCTCGCAATCCTTCCAGTGAAGCGACTAGGGCTAACATCGTAAGCTGAGTGGATCCAATGCCAACACCCCTGAGTGCGTCATCGAATACCTGGGTCAATATTCTGTCCAACATCCTCGTCCTACTGCAAACACAGGTCCGCAGTATTTCTCTGGCTAATTCTATTGTACTCATTTAGTAAGGTTGTATATACATTTGTTTTGATGAAATCGAATTGATTTCACATTTTCGATGAAAATAGATAAATCATAAGATAGGTGTTGCATGTGCAACTTGCAAGTACTGTATGCATTTTCGCGAAAAAACAAGAAAAGATATAGTGTTGTATACACAACACTATTAAGTAGTTCAGTTTAGTGCGGGGGTAGTGGAGGGTTTAGCTCGATGAAGTGTAGCCTGTTCATATCCGTAGGTAATGCCAATGAGGTCGGGCTCGCTAAAAGGGCGCCCCAAAATCTGAAGGCCTGCGGGGAGAGTGCCGAAGGAGAAGCCCATCGGTACGTTGAACGCAGGGAATCCGGTGGGAGGGGAGAGGGTGCTGCTATTTGCTCCGTAAATGGTATTGAGATCACCAGTTAGTCGTGGTGGGTAGTTATATGTAGGGTAGATAAGAGCATCAAGTTGGTGATCGTCCATCAGTTGAAGAATTGCTTGTTGTAAGCCGGTTTGCGCCTCAAGATAAGGAACGTAGTTGGAGTGGAGTTCCGGTGGGAGGGAGTCTTGGACCTGGGTGGAGAGGCTGTAACGTAAATAAGGGTGGTAATCGCCGGAGTCGATAATTTCTCGCAACGTATTATAGGGCAATTCTGGCCTACTCGAGAGATATTGTTCAAAATCATAGCGGTGGCGTGGGAGTGAAGGGAAGGCTGATCGGAGGCTGTCGAGGCTTGGTATTGTTACTGGGTCAATGATCTGTGCACCCACCGAGGCCAGATCCAACAAAGCTTGATCCATGAGACGCAGTACTTCGGGATGAACTTTGGTAGCAGGACTTGTCTGAGATTCCTGGTCTTGGGTTAATTGTGGAATCGATGGTTCCGGCCCATTAGGTTGTGAGTCTGGTTGCTGGAAGAGTTGTCTTAGTACACCCAGCCTTTTGCCTTGGATAGAAGTTGGGTCTAGAAAAACTGTATAGTCGTCAGGGAGACGGCCTTGGCTTAGAGCGGTGACCGTGTCGGCAGGGTCGTATCCCGCGATGACATTCAGCAGGATTGTGGCGTCTGCCACCGTTCGTGCCATAGGGCCTCCGATGTCTCGTCCTAAATTAAGTGGAGCTATTCCATCTCTACTGGATAGGCCCATGGTCGTCCTAAAACCGACTAGGGCCTGGTGAGAAGCAGGACCACGTATTGAGCTTCCAGTATCGGTCCCCAGACCAGCAACTGCGAAGTTAGCAGCTATGGCTGCGGCTGTGCCGCCGCTTGAACCAGCTGTGACTCGTTTCAAGTCATAAGGGTTTCGTGTATAGCCAGGGAGCACCGAACTCACTGTAAAGGCACCACTAGAGGCAAATTCTGCAAGGTTGGTTTTGGCTAATATTATTGCTCCCGCTTCTCTGATTTTCTGAACTTGGAAAGCATCGTCGGGGGGCATATATCCTTTTAAAGCCAAGGTCCCATTTGTAGTGGGAAGATCATATGTGTCATAGTTATCTTTGACAACTACCGGAATACCGTGCAGAGGGCCACTAAGACCTTCTTCTTGAAACTCGATATCTAGCTCGCGCGCGCGCGCTAGCGCGTCAGGATTTATGGTAATTATAGAATTGATATAGGGACCGCTTTTGTCGTATGCTTCTATACGTTGTAGGTAATTTATAACTAATTGTTCAGCTGTAACTTCACCTGAATCCATCATGCTGTGGATTTGATCGATAGTCAGTTCTTCCATATCTAATGCTGTTTCGCATGCAGTGAGGTAAAAAATTATGGAAAGAAGAAATATAAAGATCTTTTTGGAGCCACTAAAATCTGTTGCCATGTCTTTAATTTCCTTGGTCGCTGAGATTTTTGGGCAGGAGGATGGCAAGGGCCAGGAGAGTTGTTCGTTCTAGCAAGCCGTTTGCGCAGATAAATTCGTGGAGCGCATGAGCTCCGTCGCCGACACTTCCCAGCCCATCCAAAGTTGCGGTGTGAAGGCTGGTTATATTACCGTCCGATGCACCGCCAGACTGTCCGCCAACAAGCTCGATTTCCAGACTCCTTCCACAATTTTGGAAAGCATTCCACAGTTCAGTGTTTCGGGTGTTGGATTCCATCGGCGCTCGATCTACACCTCCAGAAATTTCTAAGGTGGTTCCTGGAACTGTAGGTTTTAGACTTCGAATCTCTTGTTCGATCCATCCAACCTGACTTTGGCTCGACACGCGCACATCTACAACGGCCGAACATTCAGCCGCTATTACGTTAGCTCTGGTTCCTCCAGATACCGTCCCGACGTTAATGCCCAATCCTTCCTCTGGTCGATTCAAGCTATGTAGTTTCTGGATTACGTGTGACATCTCTTGAATCGCGCTAGCACCCTGTTCGGGTGCTAATCCCGAATGTGCTGCTTTTCCTATGACCTTAACTGTGAATTGTCCTACGCCCCTTCGAGTGGTTTTGATTAGGCCATCAAGCCCCAGAGCGGGTTCCATCACAAATACTCTGTCCGATCTCTTTGCATATTTTTCAATATATGGATGGGATTCTTCACTTCCTATTTCTTCGTCAGAGTTCAAAAGCACGGTGGGTGTAAGTTGGGGGCTATGGCCTAGGTCATGGATAGTCTTAAGTGCAAAGATTATTTGCGTAATTCCTCCCTTCATGTCGAATATCCCAGGACCTTTGACGACATCCTTTTCTTTGTCCCAAATCACTGGCATCTGCTTCACTGTTCCAATTGGCCATACTGTATCTGTATGACCCAGGAGTAGCTGTCTGGGTGTTCCAGGTCTTGTAGTGGTTGTATGCTCAGCATATAAATGGCCACCAGTTTTATTGCCCGGGACTAGTTCTACTTGAAATCCTAGATCCTCCAAAGGTTCCTTCAAGAATTCTTGGACAGGGCGCTGTGTTTCAGGGATCAGAGAGGGCGATTCCATTTTTGTTAGCTCCATCAAGAAGCTTATCATTTCTTCTTTAAGTCCCACTATGTGGTCTTTGATCTGCTTCGATAATTCAGTCGCCATAATAACCAGCCCGGCGGTAGCTCTCGTCTAACAATTCTATGGGATGCTGAGCTGTGATGGGAGATCCTGCAAGTATCAGTCCCGCGCCAATCTGCATGATACATCCGGGATTGGCGGTTGTTACAAGATCGGCGCCAGTCTTCATCACTGCCTCCACTTTGTCTTCACCAATACTAGCGCCCAACTCTCCATGTGTGATGCCGTAGATTCCAGCTCCTCCGCAACACTCTTCTTCTGCAGGTAAGTCTATTATGTCCAAGTTCGGTATTGCTTTTAAAAGAGCTTTGGGTTCAGCTAAGAGGCCCTGGCCGTGGCACAAGTGACAGGCTGCATCATAGGTGACTTTTAACGGGATTTCCCCACCAATAAGGGGTCCATCTGACATAGTGAGAATTTCTGAAATGTCCCGTACTTTTTCAGAAAACATCCGTGCGGTGTTTTGATACTTCGGATCTTGATCAAGCAAGTGACCATATTCTTTCAGAGCAAGTCCACATCCAGCGGAATTAGCAACTATATAATCGAAGTGGTTAGCTTCGAAAGCTTTTAAGTTGGTGATAGCTAATTTGCGGGCAGAGTCAGTCGCTCCTCCGTGGGCGTGTAAGGCACCGCAACATCCCTGGTCATTGATTGTGATAACTTCATATCCGTTGACCTTTAAGAGTCTTTCAGTGGCACGATTGACTCTGGAAAACAAACCGGATTGGACACACCCTTCTAGAAGCGCTACTCGAGCCTTTGGTTGATTCCCTATAGCCTCTTCTTTTTTCTGCTGTTTTCTCAAAGATTGAGTCTCAGATCTCTTGAGATCGGTTCGTGAGGTGGCTGCTAACATGGCAAGACCAAACTTAATTGGGTGCAGCACTGAAAACTTTGGGATCAACTGGGCGAGAAACTTAGGAAGTGTTGTCCCCCGCAGAATTCTGGCAAATCCCAAGAAGTAGTTCGAATAAGGGCGATGGGACACCATGCTCATGAGTAATCTGGATAAGGTGAGTGAAGCCCCAGCTTTGGAGGCAACCTCTCGGGCACTTTCCAGGAGAAGTCCATATTCAACTCCAGATGGACACACTGGTTCACAAGCCCTACAACCCAAGCAGCGATCGATATGCGTTTGGAATGCGTCCGATTTCGGTGACATTCTACCTTCTACCACTGCCTTCATTAAGTGGAGTCGTCCACGTGGTGAATCGTTTTCGTCACCTAGACGTATGTAGGTTGGACAAGCTGGTAAACAGAAGCCACAGTGAACGCAAGGAAGCAGGCGGTCTTCTTGGCCCTTTAACGCTTCGGTCAAACCAACCAAAGTCGATGGAGTTTTTGGGTAATCCTGTCTAGCTGATTGCATTATTCTTCCGATCTGCGGTATGGGGATAGGATCTGATTTGGGTCAAAGACTTGTTCTAGACCCCTAAAGATTGTTTCCACTTCCTTAAGGGGTCCCCAGGGTGTCACTTGGTTCATGATCACTTCTGGTGCGATCAACAGAGTCAAGCTACCTCCCCCCTCTTCTACTTGGTTGCGAAAATCAATCAGTGTTGCGGCTGCTCTATCTAGCCAGGCCTCCTCTGTACTGGATTTATCAACAAAGACAAGCAGGGTTCCAGATTCATAGTGAGCTATGAACTCCATGAGTGATTTGCCACTGTCTTCCATCAGAGTTTTCAGATTTGCTAGCTGTTCTATCAGAGTTTTCATTATGGACGGTAAAGACTTGATCCGAATGACAATGTCTGAATCCATATGAGCGTTCTTGAGTCCCTCGAAAAAAGCCTCTGATTCCGATCCACCCAGCCTTTCACATGGATGAGATCCCAGGCTCTCGTGGATCAAAGTCTCTACCTGGTCTACTGCCTCCTGGGACTCCAAAATCCGGACGGCTACTTTTGTGTCTTTGGGTTTAATATTTTGTAGGACTCCTTCTGATACTATAGAGATTGATTGGAGCGTTACGGGTGCGTGCATAATCTTATGAGCCATGGTAGCTACTTCACGTTGGTTTTTGCTACTGAAAAGTAGTGTGCGATCTGCTTCTGGTAGTGGGTGCAAACGCATGATGAGTTTGGTTATGACCCCAAATCGGCCCCAGCTTCCAGCGAGGAGCTTAAGTAAGTCAAATCCCGCGACATTTTTGACAGTCTTGCCCCCTAAATTTAGAGTTTTACCGTCAGCGGTTATGATGGTGGCTCCAAGGATATGGTCCCTTGGTTTGCCAAATCCAGTTTGTAGTGCCCCACAAGAACTTGTAGCAACTATAGCTCCCATTGTTGAGGAGTCTGCTCCTGGTGGATCGAGGGGTAACCATTGTTTGGAGGATCGAAGCGTCTCTTGGAGCTTTTTTAGAGTGACACCAGCCTCTAACTCGACAAATAAATTGTCTGGTTCATGCACGGTTATATTGTTCATTTTACGCATGCTGATGAGAAGGTCTACATTTCCGTAATCATTCATACATGCTTCAAGCCAAGTGCCATTACCAACTGGCATGCAATTCCAACCCTTGTCATTTGCCAACGACAAGACGGAAGCGACTTCCTCTTCGCAATGAGGAAACAATACAGCTTGAGGTTGTCGACCATAAAAGGACCAGTCATTTTCTACAAAACTTTCTAGTACTTGTTCTTCTCCAGGAAGGAGTTTTCTCAGAAGGTTAGTATCCAAGATCTTGTTTCTCTCTAAATATTCGCTGGTAAAACTTTACCAGGGTTCATCCCATGATGAGGATCAAAAACCGTTTTGACTTTTTTCATTGTTTTCATTTCTTCAACTCCACAAACCAATGGCATGTAAGCTCTCTTATCGTGTCCGACTCCATGTTCACCAGTAATTGTTCCGCCAGCATCAACACAGATTTTCATGATTTCCGTAGAAGCAAGTTCCACTTTTTCCAGTTCTTCGGCATCTGAGCGGTCAAATAAAATATTAGGGTGTAAGTTTCCGTCCCCAGCGTGAAAAACGTTCGCAATGTTCAAATCGTAACGTTCACCTATTTCGGATATTTTCATCAATACCTCTGGAAGGTGGCTACGTGGGACAGTAGCATCTTGAACTAGTAGGTCTGTCGCTATTCTGCCCATGGCTCCAAAGGCTTTCTTGCGACCTTGCCACAGCTTTTGACGTTCCTCAGCGGTAGCTGCTGAAAGCACTTCTGTGGCCCCACATTGATTACAATCGGAAATAGCTTTTTGTACGTCTGCGCTTAGCCCTTTTTCAATACCGTCAAATTCGACTACCAAAGCGGCATTAGCATCGGCTGGATATCCTCCGGCAAAAACACTGGCTTCGACCGCTCGGATCGTAGCTCCGTCGACAATTTCCAGGGCTGCAGGTAAGAGGCCCCTGGCCATTATGGAGGTTACCGCTCTTCCAGCGTCTTCAATGCGGTCAAAGATAGCCAGCAGTGTTTGTACTGATTCGGGTATTGGCAATAGTTTCACTTCGACTTCTGTGGCCATTCCAAAACAACCTTCAGAGCCGACGAAGACTCCTACCAGGTCATAGCTTCCTCGCTCTTGGCCGACTCCTCCTAGTTGCAAAATCTGTCCCTCATACGTAACGATTTTGAGTCCTGTAACATATCGAGAGGTCACGCCGTATTTTAAGCAGTGAGGTCCTCCCGAATTTTCTGCCACGTTTCCGCCAATTGTGCATGCGCTCTGAGAGGCGGGGTCCGGGGCGTAATAAAGACCGAAGGGTGCTGCTGCTTCTGACAAATGGGCGTTAATAACTCCAGGTTGGACCACTGCTCTTCTATTATCGGCGTCAAGCTCGAGAATAGTGTTCATCCTTGAAGTTCCAATAATTACTGAAGTTGGCTCAGCTAGGGCGCCCCCTGAAAGGCCAGTACCAGCACCTCTGGGGACAACCTTGATTCCATTTTGGGACAATAGCTTGAAAACATTACTTACCTGGCTGGTGCTTTCTGGAAGCACTACAGCTAGGGGCATACTCCGATAAGCGGTTAGACCATCAGACTCATAGGCGAGTAGCCGATCTCTATCCGTAAGAACCCACTTACTGCCAACAATGTCCTTTAGGTCTCTGGCTAGATTTTTAGATAACGATTCCATAGGCGCCAAATCATTTGCGGCTAATTGCCTGCCAAGTACTTCGTGAAGGCACCACCCGCCCAGCTTAGCGAATTCGGACCTTCGGCAGCATATATATTTCCGTCCTCGTCTACGGCGACACCTTCACCTGCCGTACCCTGGTATACACGACTCTCACGCTCGAATGGCGGAACGAACGCGACGATTCGGTCCTCATCGACTGGACCTATACGGACCCCGTTTCGCCAGTTCGGATGATTCGTCGGACTGGACTCTGAATCGATGGCGTACACCATCTCGTCCTTGATGAAGATCCCACTGATACGACCATAGCTATACCGCGAGTCCAAGTAATTACCGTCCGCGTCATAGATTTCCAGACGATGGTTACCACGATCAGCAATCCACAGCCGGCCCTGTGAGTCGAAGGCGAGCGCATGAGGGGTTCGGAACTGGCCGTGCTCGACACCTATCTCCCCCCATTCCATCACGAACTCACCTTGTGGGGTGAACTTCTGGATACGTGCGGTCTGACCAGCGTCGCGACCCAAATTCATTGCCTGATTCGAGGTCATTCCCTGACCATTGTGACCGTCAGAGACGTAAATGGATCCATCTGGCCCAGTCACAACATCATTGGGTTGATTGAATTGTCCGGGTGCATTCCCTGGCTGGCCCGCGACACCGAGCGTCAGAAGGACTTCTCCTTCAGAGCTGAACTTCCACACCTGATGACCTCGCGTACCCTCACGATTACCCGCAAAATCAGTGATCCAAACGTTACCTTCGACATCGACATGGATGCCGTGCGGAGTGACCATGAGATCGGCTCCGAAGTTTGCGAGCACCTCGCCGGTGTTACGATCGAACTTGAAAACTGGGGGAACCGGATTTGTCTCGCAGTTCACTGGTTCTCCATCACCGAAGCTGCCCGCTCCACAGCGTTCGTAAGCCCATATGTGCCCGTCATGCGGATCGATGTCGACTCCAGCCGTGGTCCCCCACTCTCTTCCTTCAGGGAGATCACCCCAGTTCGTGACGACGGACGTGGTCGGGTTCACAAGACCGTCGCCGGTGATGAAGTTGCCACTTGAATCTGCAGTGACTGAGCTGCCTGATGGAGCACATCCTGCCATTCCGACGATAGCGACTATCATGATTGTTAGATAAGAATACTGAGTCCACATCATAATCTCCTTTTTTATACTTTTAGGTAACTTTCCTGTTACACCAATATTTCCGACCTAGTACTTACCTCGCCCCCATCAGCCGAGTCTGCTTACAACAAATATTATGGCGACTGTCGTCATGCCAGCTAGGCCCATATATGAGTATAGACGCATTGCCTTGCCGGGTTGGTGTTCCTCGGGCATTGCTTGTGATGTAACGCACTTCAGGTTCAAAAATCCAATGATAGGTCCGGTCAGAAAGGCGACGATAGTTACAAAATCTACCAACTGTGTCATGCTAGTCTGGAACAGTTGCAAGACAGCGGTCATAGCAATACCGATTAGAATCACTGCAACCCAGTAGGGCCTACCAATGGCCGCATTTGCTGTTTTAGTTGGGTCATTAATGGTGAGTACTTTTACTGCCCGATCTAGTACCCTTGGATAGCCGTCTGCAACGGTTAGGGCAGTCGACATCATGGCTGTTAGAGCGGTGACTGTCATCAGAGGTTTGGTCCAGGAGCCGAGTGTTTGGACATACAGGTCGATCAACTGTGTTGAGAATACTGCACCATTGGAGCTAAATTCTGTTCCCGATCCATACATGACACCAGCACCTAGAGTAAGAAATGCAAAGGCCAGGATCGCCGTTCCCATGTAGGCAATTTTAAAGTCTAGCCTTGCCGTGGCCACACTGGCTTTTATTCCGCTGGCCTGATTCTTGGCAAGGGTCCATAGAGAGCTGTAGAGGGATATCAAAATGTCTGAAGGCATCCATCCAGCCAATGCGAGCATGAATGCAAGGGTGACTGTGGTACCGGCTGGTGGTATCAGACTTATGCTGAAACTAGAAAAATCAGTTTGAGGGGCTACAACAAAGGCAGCAATAAGTGTGGAAACTGCCAAGGTCAGTAGTATCAGTTTAATTGCGAGGTCTAGCGCCGAGTATCCAACCCTAAGTAACGCAGCACAAAAAGCATACATCAGTGCGGATGCGAGTACGGGACTTACTGCAGTACCAAGAGCAAATTGAAACAAAGAGGAGGTGAAGAGAATGATTGCTGCGTTGGTGATGACTACAGTAAAGACTGCGAGAGCGAAAAATAACCAGACGGCCCATTTCCCAATCCGGCGGTATCCCTCTACTAAGCTTTCCCCAGTGGCGGCAGCGTAGCGAGGTCCATACTCAAAGAAGGGATACTTTAGAGCTAGGGCAAAAATAATAACTCCAGCTAGTGCGAATCCTGCCTCTCCACCTGCGCGAGTGGATTGAACGAGATGAGAGACTCCAATAGCACTTCCTGCCCAGAGCAACCCCGGACCGAAGCTTCGTAGAAATTCTTTTATACCACCATTGTTCGAGTTTTCAGATGTTGGGTTGTCAACGTTCATTCGTTCTCTCCGCAAGAAGGTGTTTATTGTCTAGATCCGCTCAGAAAGGTTGCACGCAAATCCCTTGAGCACAATCATCGCTTTCTATTTCCGTTAATAGGTTATGATTCCAAGACCTTTGAAAGAGTCGTCATGACACTGTCGATCTCTTCCGAAGTCCCTACTGAGATTCTTAGGTGATCGGGTAGCCCCCAGGGACCTAGAGGCCTAACTACTATGCCGAGATTTAAGAGCTGACGATAAATATTATCAACTGGTTTTCCCAGATCCACGAGTGTGAAATTAGTGAGGGACGGATAGGCTTGCAGTCCGAGCTTTGTCATTACTTCCACCATGGTTCGGGTGCCCTGGTGTGCAATGACCCTCGACTGCTCTACGTGTGCTGCATCTTGAAGGCTAGCAACAGCAGCAGCTTGAGCCACTCGGTTTATATTAAATGGACGCCTAACTCTGTTCATGTAGTCGACAATAGCGCAGTCCGCCATGGCGTAACCCACACGCAATCCAGCCAGGCCGTATATTTTTGAGAATGTGCGCAGGGTGATAAGCAAAGGATGACTGGTTTGATGTCGATAGGCCAAAGAGTCTGGGTATTCCTTGCCTTTGCTATCTATGGCGTATTCGTAGTAGGCTTCATCCATCACCAGAATAACTTCTCTAGGCAATTTCGACAAAAACCTCTCTAAGTCATGACGCCGGATATGTTGTCCAGTGGGATTGTTCGGGTTTGCTAGGAATATAACTCGCGTCTTAGGGGTAATAGCTTCAAGGAGTGCGTCCAGATCAACTTGGTAGCCTTCATCCACAGCGGTTTCAATGAATTCTACATTATGCGCCTGAGCAGAAAGTTTATAACTGATGAACGCATATTTGTGAGTGAGAATTTGATCATGTCCAGGCTTGCAAAACGTCCGGACAATTAGGTCGATTAATTCGTCACTTCCCGCTCCAAAAATCAACTCGTCCGTAGATACTCGAACATGGGCGGAAAGAGCTTCTTTTAAGTCATGACTGTCTCCGTCTGGATATACATGCAGTTTTTCCAACTCACGAGCCGCCGCCTCAAGTGCCAGTGGTGACGGTCCCAGAGGATTTTCATTAGATGCTACCTTTATAGCTTTATTGATTCCGTGTTCTTTTATTAAGGCTTCTATAGGCTTGCCTGGCTTGTAGGCCTTCAAGGTCTTGATATTATCGGGCACCAGGGAATCGATAACATTATTCATGTGTCGTACCGGCTAATTTGATGTTTTTCATTGATGGCCTCGGTTGCAGGGAAAGGCTCATATGCATGTTTTTCATTGATGGCCTAGAGGAGAATAATTGTCAAGGTAGTGTGAAATACTACCTTGGAAAATCCAGAAAAATACAGAATATTCCGAGTGATCTTTTATAGAAAATGTAGGGAACGATCCACAGTGGCTAGAATAACTTGAACTACCTCATGATACCAGTTAAATGACTCAAACTACATGTCAGAAATTAACGAGTGAATTATTACTCGACTATTACGACAAGAAGGGTAGAAAACTTCCTTGGAGGGAGAATTCAGATCCTTATCGGGTATGGGTATCAGAAGTAATGCTGCAGCAAACGCGAGTCGAGACGGTGGTGCCCTACTTTAATGCTTGGATGGAAAAATTCCCTAAACTTTCCGATCTTGCTGTTGCGGACGAAGAGTCGGTCTTGAATATGTGGAAGGGTTTGGGGTATTACTCCAGGGCTCGCAATCTGCTCAAAGCGATTAAGATCGTTGCACAAGATATGGATGGGCTGGTACCGAGGGATCCAATTGAGTTGAGAACACTTCCAGGCGTAGGTGAGTATACTGCTAACGCTATTGCTAGCATTGCCTATGGTGAGCCGGTTCCTGCGATTGATGGGAACCTAAGGAGAGTCTTGTCGCGATTGTTTGACCTTTCCTGTTCCAGCCCAAAGGAGCTTAGGTCTAGGGCTGATCTTCTTCTGAATCGCGATAGGCCAGGGGATTGGAATCAGGCACTCATGGATCTTGGTGCGACAGTCTGTACTTCTAGGGCACCTGTATGTGAAGAATGTCCCCTGGAGGAACAGTGTCAAAGTAGGGCAAGGGGGACACAGGGCGAGAGGCCTATTTCGAAAAGCAGGCGACCCGTTAGGTCTAAAATTCACGCTGTGGTAATCGCTGCTAGTTGTGATTACAAATTTCTTTTAAGGAAAAGATCAGGAGATGGGTTATTGGCTGGGCTGTGGGAGTTTCCTGAAGCTGAAGTGACTAGAAGGAATACGGTTACATCTGTGCACAATTATCTAGCCAATGGGCTGGGAATTGACACGGCGTCTGATCAGGCACAGCTGATTCCGTTAAGTTCAGTATTACATGAGTTTTCTCACCTAAGAATAACCTATGAACCATTGTTGATTTTTGGCCCAGTGCAGGGGCCAAATTGTAAATTCACAGACCATGAGTATCGTTGGGTTGAATATAATTCAGTAAAGAACTTGCCACTTTCTGTGGGTCAGCAGAAGTTGCTCAAGCATGCTAAGGAGGCCTTGACCCCGTTGAACATGCGGAGTGGGTGCGGTATAGGAGTTTTTGATTAACTGAGATGAATGCTTTGTATCCAAGGAGAAGGTGAGGTTTTGACAAACTTCGATAGTCACGAACAACTGAACCCAGCTGAATTTCAAAAGGGTCTTCCGACGGACACTTTGATTCTTCGGGAAGGTCCTCAATCCGATGATACTCCTTTGGACATTGTCTTTGTTGGAGCAGGGCCAGCGGGTTTGGCAGGGGCAATAGAATTGGCCCGGTTGATTAAGCAGGATAATATGGAAGGCGAGGGTATTGGCCAAATCGAAATAGGAGTTTTGGAGAAAGCGGGGGAGCTTGGGGGCCATTCTTTGTCGGGAGCAGTAATCAACCCAAGGTGCTTCTTTGATCTGTTTCCCGATCTTGAACTTAGCGACATGCCTTTTAGGGCCCCAGTAACTGGAGAGTCTTTTCATTTTCTCACTGAAAATCGTTCAGTGAGAATACCTCTTCCGCCAACCATGGATAACCGTGGAAACTATGTAGCATCCATTTGCGAAGTGGTTAGATGGATGGGAGAGAAGGCGGAACAGCTCGGAATTAGTATATTTCCAGGCTTCCCGGCAGATGGACTGTTAATACAGGACCAAAAAGTGGTCGGGGTCAGGACCACTCCGTCTGGGTTAGGTTCGGATGGCATGCCGGTCCAGGGATCGCATGTGCCACCGATGGATATTACAGCTAAAGTTACCGTTCTTGCTGAAGGAACAAGAGGACCTCTTACACAAGCTTTCCTGGATTGGCAGAATATTACATCACCTAATCCACAGATATATGCATTGGGAGTTAAGGAACTATGGGAGGTAAAGACACCCATTAAGAGGGTAGTCCATACGATGGGGTGGCCTCTGCCGAGAGATGCTTTCGGGGGAAGTTTTATATACCCAATGGACGATAATATCATAGCTTTGGGCCTTGTCGTTGGTCTGGACTACAAGAGCGCCACCTTTGATGTTCACGAGGCTCTTCAGCGCATGAAGATGCATCCCATAATAGACTCCCATATAAGGAAAGGAGAGCTGTTAGAATGGGGAGCTAAGACGATTCCAGAGGGAGGTTATTATTCAATACCTGATCGATTGCATGGAGAAGGAGTCTGTTTAGTTGGTGATGCGGTAGGTTTTGTAGATGTTCCTTCTTTAAAAGGTATTCATTACGCGATGCATTCTGGGATTCTTGCTGCCAGGTCTATTTTCCAAGGCCTGAAGGCTGGTGATGTTTCAAGGGAAGGCCTTGCCTCCTATACGAAAGCCATCCAAAACAGTTTTATTATGAAAGATCTAAAGGAGACTCGTAATGTTCGATTGGCCTTTAAAGATGGGTTTTGGTTGGGAGGTCTTAAGGCTGGTGTAATGAGCCTAACAAAGGGTCGTTTGTTAGGAAAAAAAATCTCTGTGATAGAGGATGCTGCTGAACAGAAATGGCTCGCTGACGATGAAGCTATTGAGAAAGATCTGAGTGGGCCTAAGGTGACTAAAGTTGATGCAGTTTATAGGTCCGGTAATCAGACGAGAGATGACATCCCTAGCCATTTATTGTTGGCGGACGGCATTGATGCAGGCGTTTCAAGATTTTATGAGGCTATGTGTCCAGCGGGAGTATACGAATGGGATGGACAGGGGCTACGAGTTAATGCTCCCAATTGTGTCGATTGTAAGGCCACAGATATACTTGGTCCCAGGTGGCAAGTAAGAGAAGGAGGAAGTGGCCCATCCTATCGCAGGATGTAGTGCTTTATTGATTGGCTGGTATAAAAACGTATGATCCATCGAGAGCCTGCAATCAATAGAACTCAGTATCCGACGGCCATTCCATCTTTTCTGGGATCTGATCCTGAGGCATATCCTTTGGGAAGATTTCTAATAGCCTGGCCTCCTCCAAAACCCGATTCGATACTGTCACTCAAACGGTGTCCTAGTTGCTTGAGTTCGCCCCTCACGGAATCACTAATGGGTTGCTCCAGTAAGACTCCAGAATCAGACAGATGACGAACGCGGCCAGCTTCTAGCGCTTGTTGAAGAGTCATGTCAAAAACCAAAATATTTAGTAGTAGTTGTAAGTGTCCTTGTGGTTGCATAGATCCACCCATCACACCAAAAGCCATCCAAGGCTTCCCTTTGTGGGTTACGAATCCAGGTATGATGGTGTGCAAGGGCTTCTTACATCTGTCGATCTGATTAGGACCTTCTTCGGCACTGAAACCTGCCCCTCTATTCTGAAGGGCGAACCCTGTGCCTGGTGTAACGATGCCAGACCCAAAATGTTCGTAGATACTGTTGATGAAGGAAACCATGTTACCATCTTTGTCGGCAGTTGTGAGATACACTGTTTCCGTTCTAGTCATCTCAGGGCTGGGCTGGATGTGACTCATCGCTTTCTTGGGGTCGATCAGCTCGCGGCGGTTATCGATGTAGTTGTCATTTAGGAGTTGTTCAGTCGAAACCTTCATGCTTGTTCGATCACCGACGTAGGTGGCTAGATCCGCAAAGGCTATTTTCTTTGACTCAATGATGTGGTGAAGGTAGTTGGTGGAGTTGTGGCCCATTCCCTTGAGGTTGACTGGCTCCAGCAATTTGAGCATTTGCAAGGCCGCCACTCCCTGTCCAGCGGGAGGAAGTTCCCAGACATCATAACCCTTAAAGTTGACAGATATTGGATCTACCCATTCTACCCTATGGTCCTTCAAGTCCTGCAATGTCAGATATCCACCTTGCTCTGACAGAGAGTTCACTATTGTTTCCCCCATGGAGCCTCCGTAAAGTGTTTCGCTACCGAGGTTTGCAATATTGGTCAGGCTATCTGCTAAATCAGGGTTTTGGAACCATTCGCCTATGCGGGGTCCACGCCTACCCTTATAGAGAAAGGTATTTCTAGCACCTAAGTTTTTACTCAGAAATTCACTCTTTGTACACCACTGGCTAGCAATAATCGGTGTTACTGGAAACCCCCTTTCTGCAATACGTATTGCAGGATTTAAAACCTGGGGTAGGGTCATCGTTCCATATCTGTCTAGGAGTGCACACCAGCCACTTAGTGCTCCGGGAACTGTCACAGATTTAGCTCCAGTCCGTGGGAGCGCATTCTCACCCTGTCCAATGATCTGTTCTGCATTAAGTAACGATCCAGACTTTCCGCTAGCATCTAATCCTATGAGTTTGTTTTCTTCAGCTGACCAGAGTAGAGCAAAGGCGTCTCCCCCAAGTCCGGTCATGTGCGGTTCTACTACGTTTAGCATGGCAGCAGCAGCGATAGCTGCGTCTATGGCATTGCCACCCTGCTGTAGGATGTGGAGACCAGCAGAGCTTGCCAGAGGTTGGCTTGTAGCGACGGTTCCATAGGAGGAATAGACGGTTGAGCGAGCTTCTTTATTCTTCTCAGCCATATGGTTCAAATAAGGTTTTGATTGATGTGAGTATTAATATTAGGTAATCAAGTTCTGAGTATCATTGAGTAAACTAATAGACCCCTGTTTGCCAAAAAAGGCGGACAAAATGACAGAAGTCCTGCAACTTCGACATGTTTATGGTGTTCCCTGGCTGGCAAGGTTTGTGCAATATAGGACAGTGTAATTTTAAAAGTGTCAAATAAAGAAAGGCTAATTTGGTTATATAAATGACTCTTGGCCCTTTTTATATGATATTCTGAAGCAAATATTAAATACGAAAATAGGGGTCGCCAAGTGAGGGTTTATGTCTGACAAATACACACTACCAGTTTTACCACTTCGGGACACTGTTGTTTATCCGGGAGTTGCGGTTCCTATATCTGCTGGCAGGCCTGGGACTGTAGAGGCCGTGCAGGAGGCGCTGGATGGGGATCGGCGCTTGTTTGCTGTAGCACAAAAAGAAAATGTGGACGAAGCTATTCCAGAAGTTCTTTATTCGATAGGCACCGTTGTAAGGATTATCCAGACACATCGGGTAAGAGGAGGGGTTCAGCTCTTGGTGCAGGGTGAAGGCAGAGCAGAAGCGGTATCCTATCAGTCGGCTGGAGATTCAATGCTTGAAGCATCTCTGTTGGATCTCAGTAGGGAAGGATCTCATGAATCTAGTGACCCCGAGTTTGAAGCACTAAACCAGGAACTAAGAGATAGGGCAGCTGAACTGGGAACTCGAAGGGGAGTGCCTTCGGAAGCCTTGAATCAATTGATCCAGGCAGCTGATGAACCAGGGGCATTTGCCGACTTGGTTTCCTTCTATCTCGAATTGCCTCCAGAAGACAAACAAGAACTTCTCGAGACTTTGAACGATGAAGAGCGGATGAGATCAGCCTTAGTAGCGGTCGAAAGGGAATTGGCTCGTTTGGATGCTCAAGAAGAAATCCAGGCCAAAGTTCAAGAGGAATTGGGGGAACGACAGCGAGAAATGTTATTAAGGGAGCAGCTGAAGCAGATCCAAAGGGAGCTGGGCGAGGAGGACGAAAAGGATGAAGTTGATGAGCTGAGGGAACGCCTAGAGTCATTAGAGCTTGGTGAAGAGCAACGAGCGGAAGTGGATAGAGAATTGAAGCGACTGATGCGTACAAGCCCACAGGCAGCTGAGTATCAAGTGATCAGGACGTTTTTAGAATGGGTCACAGAGTTGCCGTGGGACGATCGCTCTGAGGATAAGATTGATTTGTCTGTATCTGCAGAAATTCTTGACGAAGACCATTATGGATTGGAAGACGTTAAAGACAGGGTTCTTGAGTTTTTAGCTGTTTGCAAGTTGCAACAGGAACGCAATGGAGAATCTAAGGATACAGAAGTGAGTGGAGCTGAGGAGGAGGATAACGCCACAGAAGATTCTGAAATCAGCAAAACAGAGTTTGGTGGAAAAGCTCCTATTTTGCTTTTCGTGGGTCCCCCTGGGGTTGGCAAGACAAGTATAGCAAAGTCGGTTGCTCGGTCATTGGGGAGAGAGTATGTCCGTATCTCCCTGGGTGGGGCAAGGGATGAAGCAGATATAAGAGGGCATCGTCGCACTTATGTAGGAGCGATGCCAGGGCGTATTTTGCAGGGCATGAGAACTGCAAAGACGAAGAACCCTGTTTTCCTGCTAGATGAAGTGGACAAGTTGGGCGTTTCTTTTCAAGGAGACCCAAGCGCAGCTTTGTTGGAAGTGCTAGATCCTGCACAAAATGGGAGCTTTTCCGACCACTATCTGGGTATGCCATTCGACTTATCTGAGGTCCTGTTCATTGCAACGGCAAATTATGCAGATCGGATTCCACTTCCCTTGTACGATAGGATGGAGAAGGTCGATTTCTCAGGGTATACCGAGGCTGAAAAGCTAGAAATAGCCAAGAGATATTTATTGCCTAGGCAGGAAAGAGAAAATGGTCTTGAAGAAAAAGAATTGATTATAGATGAAAAAGGTCTGCTAGCTCTAATACAGGAATATACCCATGAGGCTGGAGTGAGGCAGATAGAACGCGAGTTGGGGAAGCTGGCTAGGAAGGTGGCTCGTATGATTGCAGCAGGGGAGACTAAGAGCCTCAAAGCTACTAAGAAAGTAATCAGGGAACTAATGGGCAGACCCAGGGTGCATCCTGAAAGGATGGCATTAGTGGATACAGTGGGGGTTGCAACGGGGATGTTTTATACACCGATGGGTGGCGACATTATGTTTGTAGAAGTAAGTACGATGTCTGGAGAGGGTGGGTTAGTCTTAACAGGCCAATTAGGTGATGTGATGAAGGAATCAGGTAGGGCGGCACTCAGTTTTGCTAAGAGTAATTGCCAGAAGCTTGGGATTGCTGAGGACAGTTTAAAAGGTAAGGAAGTTCATATTCACGTGCCGGCTGGTGCTATTCCTAAGGATGGTCCTAGCGCGGGTATTACAATGGCTACGGCTTTGGTGTCCACGCTGTGCGGTAATAAAGTGCGAAAAGATGTTGCTATGACTGGAGAACTCACTTTGACTGGGAGAGTTCTTCCAATTGGGGGAGTCAAGGAGAAACTGTTAGGTGCAGTCCGTGCTGGAATCAGTACAATAATAATTCCTAAGGAGAATGAAGCTGACTTAGAAGATTTGAAGGACGATGTCAGAAAAAAATTAACTGTTCATTTAGTGGAAAATCTAAATCAAGTGATAGATCTAGCTCTGATTTCAACCAATTCGAAGAGTAAGTCTGCAAAAAACGGACGCAGGAGAAAGAGCGCTGCACCAGTTACCTAAGTACGTGCTGTTGCAGGTGGGGTTCAATTAAACGACTTTGATTGTTCCCGGATCTCCTGAAACGATTTTGCCAACAATGGAAGGCCTGAAGGGGGAATTACCAAGTAGTTCCATCAACTCAGAGGTTTGTTCGTCTGCCACACAAATCAATAAGCCTCCTGCTGTCTGCGCGTCGGCTAGGATGAGCTGATCGGAGTCTTCGGTCGCACCGAAGTCGATTCTATGTTGGATATCAGCAAGGTTTCTTTTGGTCCCAGAAGGTACGTGCCCTTTGGAGATCAATTTATGTACATCGGGTAGAACAGGAACGGCATCCATGACTAATTCAGCCGCTACCTCTGAGTGAAGTAGCATAGTGCTTAGATGACCGAGTAACCCATATCCAGTAACATCAGTGGCAGCTAGAACACCCACTTTAGTCATGGCTCGAGCAGCGTCCCGATTCAGCTCAGTCATTGCTGAGATGGCGGCATCGACTGAGATTGTAGTTGCTTGCCCAGCTTTAATAGCGGTAGTGATAATTCCTGTACCTATTGGTTTGGTGAGGATGAGGTTATCCCCTTCTTTTGCATTGGAGTTTGTGACGACAGCGTCTTCTTTCACTTCACCCACAACTACAAGTCCATATTTTGGTTCTGCATCATCTACAGAGTGTCCGCCCATTATAGGCACTTCAGCTTTATTTGCTGCGTCCTGGCCACCTCGAAGGATCTCTTCTGCTAGCCCCTCCTTGAGTAGTTCTCTAGGAAAACAGAAAAGGTTAAGTGCAAAAAGAGGTTTCCCTCCCATGGCATAAATATCTGAGAGTGCATTGGTGGCTGCGATCCGACCATAATCATATGGATCATCTACTACTGGAGTGAAAAAATCTAAGCTTACTACTAGGGCCCTACCTCCCCCTAGAGAGTATACGGCAGCATCATCACCAGTGGTCAGGTCGACCAAGGAATTGGCGTCTTCCAATGGAGTTAGGTGACGCAGGACCTGCGTCAGCTCAGACATGCTGAGCTTACAAGCTCAGCCAGCTCCGTGGGACAGTTGAGTTAGACGGATCTCCTGATCCGGGCTAGCCGTTTGATTAGCCATGGTGATTCTTTAGTTGGTGTTAGAGTCAAGTATGTTGCTTCTGCTTGCAACAATTATCTCTTGAACAGGGATGATGACAATTTATCGAGGTGCAACCAGAGAGCAAGTAGGATAACGTTCACTGAGGTTGATACAGTCAGGCCTATATGTGAAATTGAGTAGCGTAAAGCACGCCAGCAGATCAATGTATATTGTGGAGGCAGAGCGGTCCGTGTTCAAAGAGTTCCTCTGTGAGATCCGAGATGTCAGAGTCGTCAGGCATTATGGTGATCCTATCGCTGAGTATAGAGAGGCGGTAAACACTGTGGCTATAAGGGATCGGAGTCATAGGGGCAGGATCAGGATAGACGGCAAGGCTCCCGTGGCCACTCTGCAGGGCATCGTGACTGGACGCATGCCTGTTGCTCCAAATCAAATAGCTGAAGGTCTCTGGAAAGGGGAAAGCTTTTATTCAGCAGTTCTGACTCCAAAAGGTAGGGTGCTGACCGATCTAAGAATCATGTGGGATAATCATCACTTGGAACAGGAAAGCCTATTTTTGGATATCCCCTATATAGGTATGACTCCATTCATGGAGTATCTGAGAAGGACAGTCCCTCCCCGACTGGCTAAGATTGAAGATATATCTGAGACAACTGGAACTTTGAGCTTTGTAGGTCCAGAAGCGGAACGGACCGTTAACCAATTTTTACTGGGGTCTAGTGAGTGCCAAGCTGAGTTGACTGATCTTGGTCCAGGTGATTATGTAATCGCGAATTCCTTGAATACGGGTGAAGATGATTTTCGGATTGTTAGAATGGAGGATGTCTCTGGTGGTGGTTGGGATGTTTATTCATCAAGGAAAAATATCAGAGATCTTTGGTTACGGCTGACAGGTGCTGGGGTGCAAGCTCTAGGCGTAAGTGTCTGGGAAATCCTGAGGGTAGAGGGCGGAGTCGCAGCTTTTGGCCAAGATGTATCTGATTCTAATATTCTGCCAGAAACTGGTTTGGTGGACAGGGCGGTCGATCACAACAAAGGTTGCTACACTGGCCAAGAAGTCATTGTACGGGTCAGGGATAGGGGTCGTGTAAATCGTTTACTGCGTGGCTTTCGTTTGAACGGCGACATGCTTCCTAAAACTGGAGAAAAATTATTTGTAGGAGATAGAGAGGTCGGTTGGCTGACTAGTATTGTTGAATCGCCACGGGCTGATGGCGCCATTGCATTAGGATATTTGCGTCAAGATCTGGCAGAAAATGACGTTATAACTGTAGGATTATCTGGTGAGGTCAAGGCTACTGTGGTTGCACTGATTCAGGATTGGTTGGAACTCCAAAATTAACCGTTCTGGTCTTTTTGCCAGGTGCTAGTGTTAGTAATGGGTGTGAGAAAAAAATTCATTCCAGGTAGATTGGATCAGCTCTCTCTGCTATTTTTCTGTAGGGTAACAATGCCTGATTTCGGGTATTAAGTGTTTTTTGTAAGAAGGAGTATCCCATGCGGATCGGAAATAGAGTAGGAAAAAGTTTGTTGCTAGCTGGCATTTTTGGGCTCATGCTGACGTTCACCAACTCTTTGCTACTTGCGCAGGAGGTGGCTGGGCCCAAGGTCGGAGTCTTTGATGGGGAAAGAGTCCTAGCGGAATCAGAAGTAGGTCAAGAGGCGATTGCCCTGATCAATCAACTTCAGGAACAGCGTGTAGTAGAGCTGCAGGCACAGCAGGCCGAAATCAATGCGATCAGACAGCAAGCTTTGTCGGCTACCCCTGGAACAGCAGAAGCCGCTCAATTAGAGAGACAAATGGAAGATAGAGCTCTCCAGTATCAGAGGCTTGAGCAAGACGTTCAGCAAGAACTTGGCCAAAGGCAGGCCGAATTGGTGGAACCCATTACTCAGATGGTTCGTCAAATCATCGATACGATGGGAAGAGAAGAGGGCTATGCAATGATGTTCAATATGGCCCAGAGTGGTCTTGTTTACTTTGATCCAGTCATTGACGTAACAGAAGAAATAATAAGACGCGTCAATGTGGTAAGCGCTGGAACACCTTAATTTTTCTTGTTCTTCTCGCCTAGGATAAATTTCGATAGGATCTCAGTCCCCCCTAAAAGCTTGATTGCATGGGTGGTACTGTTTTGGGGTTCCATCAGTTTTACCGACGCATCTGCCCAGGTTTTTGGTGGTGCCTTTGTGGAGAGTAGTTTTGAATCCAAGCAAAGGAGGGATGGGTTTGGTGGGGAACTAGGGCTCAAGGTAGCATTCCTTCCAGTGGAAATTTTTGGTTCAGGATCTCATTTTCCAGAGAGGCAGCAGGACCCATCTCTCAGGGTGTGGTCACTAGGGGCCAGGATACAAATTATTCCCTTCCCCTTTGTGAAGCCCTACTTAGTGGGCGGTTTGGGATTGAAGGAGTACGAAGGTGGGGATTCAGGGGCGACACACTCTGAAGAAGGACGTTTTCTAGGCCTAGGTGTTAAAACGACCATCAAAGAGGTCAAGTTTTATGCCGAGAGCAAGTACGCATTTCAAAGCACCTCCGCGATGAGTATTCGCTTGGGAGCATCGTTGGCCTGGGGTGGACTTCCCTTCTGATGATGAACTTAGATCCCTAGGTAATCCGTAACTGATTGGATTATCTTTGGTCCGTGAAGTTTGCCATTTTCTATAAAAATCTTATTTGCATTTTTCCCAGCGGCTAAAACCCCGGCTATGTAAATGCCCTTGTGGTTACTTTCCATTGTATCTGGATTGTGGCAAGGAATGCCTGTTTTCGCATCGGTTTTAATGTGGAAAGTGTCGAGCAGTGTTTTGTCAGGACTCCAGCCAGTCATTGCTAATACCCAATCATTGCTAACTTTCTTTTTGTTGTTGGAATTGACATCCGAAAGAATGACTGCATCTGGATAGATCTTATTTATTCTGTGCTCCCAATATACTTGTATCTCCTTCTTTTCGATTCTGTTTGTAATATCAGGAATTACCCATGGTTTGACTCCCCTGTCTATGGTCAGTCCGAAGTGCACCATACTCACTTTCGCACCGGTTCGGTATAATTCTAAGGCACATTCTACTGCTGAATTCCCTGCTCCTACAACCATAACCTCCTGATCATAATAAGGGTGTGCCTCCTGGTAGTAGTGGCTCACCTTGGGAAGGTCCTCTCCGGGGACCTGAAGGAAATTTGGCTGGTTAAACCCCCCTGTCGCTAAAACTACGTATTTAGCTCGGATTTCTTCTGGTTGGTGATATTTGTTCAGGCTAGCCAGGGTGAAGTCGTCAGCAGACCCCTCCAGTGACAATACTTCATGATATTGATGGACTTTTATATCATAGGATTGAACTACTCGTCGATAATATACTAATGCTTCCTGTCGGGTAGGTTTGTGTCCTGCTATCGTAAAAGGTACATCTGCAATTTCCAGCTTCTCTGCTGTACTAAAGAAGGTCATGTAGTAAGGGTATTTGACCAGGGAGCTGGCAATGCACCCTTTGTCATATAGAGCTACGGATAGACCTTTATTTTTAGCAGCAGCACCTACTGCTATGCCACAAGGTCCAGCACCAACAACTGCTATGTCTAGGGATTCGGTCATGAATATTTTTTGGTAACGGTGATTAGCAAGATAAACTAACCGATCCTGAGGTCTATCCCTAGATCCAGTGAGTTGTCATGTTAATGTTTAGGTTTTTCTGAGAACACTGTTCTGGAGTGACAACTGCACGATGCCAATAAGTAATAAAAGCCCTATAGCGCAAGCTCGTAAAGACATTAATCGGTTCAATAGGGCGGTCAAAAAGTGCAAAAGAGAGTTGGTCACGATGAAAACTTCTCTACGGGTGCTAGAAGGAGAAGATCAAGCGGAGGCGGATCTTAGGAAGTTCGAAGAAGATCTAGATGCAATGTTGGATTTCTTGGAGGAAACATCGCGACTTATGCGAGCCAGGTGGTTGTCGACGACTATGATTGATCCAAATAGCTAAAAGTAGGTGGGAAGTTCCCTAGGAGGCAGAAGGCCCAAGCTTGAAAATGATGAATTTCACAGATCTAGCAGAAGAACTCATACATCACTTTAATCGACCGATTGATGGACCCTGGGACAATGATATATTTTCAAGTTTGGCTTTAAGGGTTTTCGAGTATCAATACTCTACTAACCCTACTTACGCCAACTACGCGAAAAAAAGGGGTGCGACTCCATCAAGACTCCAGGATTGGAAGAAAATTCCTCCTGTTCCTACGCTGGCTTTCAAGGAATTTCCAATAGTTTCGGGCGAACTTGCTTTAGTGGAAGCTGTGTTCAAGACTAGCGGTACTAGTTCCAGTGAATTGGGTCGGGGGGAGCATCATATTTTAGACCTCTCACTTTACAGAGCTTCCCTTATAGGGAGCATGAGGTATCAATTTTATTCGCGACAAAGCCCCGCACTTCTTGCCCTAGTCAAAGATCCCGCTCAATCACAGTCCTCTTCCTTGAGCTTTATGCTAGGCGAAACTCTAGACAATTTGTCGATGGGCAAGGGTGGTTTCTACGTAAATGAAGACAATCAATTACAGAATGAGAAATTGGTAAACGATCTTAGAAAATTCGAATCATCTGGTTATCCAGTGCTATTGGCGGGTACAGCGTTTGCTTTTGTGCGTTGGATGGACTGGCTGGAAGAGCGCGGTATATGTTTTGAACTCCCCGCCAACTCAAGGATAATGGAAACAGGTGGGTTCAAAGGACAATCAAGAGAGGTCTCAAGGGTGGAGCTATATGAATTGTTACGGCGATTACATGGAATTCCGATATCCTCTATCATCAGTGAATACGGTATGACCGAGATGTTGTCACAGTTATATGAGCGAACTTCGGTGATACATGAGACAGGAGAAATAGAGCACATGGGTTATGAACCACCACCCTGGGTCCGCTCTCTAGTTCTGGATGTTAATACGTTGAGCGAACTTCCGGCAGGAGAAGAAGGAGTGTTGTGCCATTTTGATTTGGCCAACATAGGATCTGCGATGGCTGTATTGACTGAGGATGTGGGCGCGATTCTGGAGAATGGCGCAATTCGACTCGTTGGAAGATTGAAGGAAGCAGAACAAAGAGGATGTTCTTTAGCGATGGATGATTTTCCACAAATTTAAATATGAGTATTAGTATTTTCGACGCATACATATTGCCGGAAGGCTTCCAGAAACCAGATTCTTTTAACTCAGTGAATCCATCCCAGGGATTCTCTGTGCGATATCCCAGATTAGTGGCATCTGATCATGACACTTTGGTCAGTATCCTGGCCGAAGCTAATTCGGAAATTCGGAGAATGCCGGTCTCAGAGATAATTCAGGCTGTCGGGAATGTCTCTAATCGTTTCATGGATCAGAATGACTCATTGAGAAAGAAGGCTCTCGAAATCATGGGTCCTACGGCAGGGATTTCATCAGAAATGGCAGAGGTAATTTTGGCAGGGATGGCTAAAGATTGGACATCCAAAAGACTGACCGACTTGCTTAATAGGGAGTTTGCTACACCTAAAATGTTAGACGGATTTCAACGAATTGATTCTGGCCGTAAGCAGATGGCCTATGGTTTAGATGTAAATTTTACAGTGGGCTCAGGGACCGTTCCAGGTGTTGGAGTGACGGCTATGATCAGAGGTCTACTAATGAAATCTTCGGTTCTCCTGAAACCAGGCCTTGGAGATGTAGCTCTTCCAGTTCTTTTCGCTCGCGCTCTTGGGGAAGAACATAAGGTTTTCAGAGGGTGTTTAGGGGTTGTTTATTGGGACGGCATGAAGGATAGAATGGATAGCCAGATGTCAGAGAAAGTTGGGGTGGTAGTGGCTTATGGCAGCGATGAAACAATAAATGCGATTAGAAGCCGGGTCCCAGTAACAGCCAATTTTGTTGCTTATAGACATCGCTTGGGAGTGGGGCTAGTGACACGTGAAGCTCTTTCACATGAGTCTGCGGCAGACACGGCTAGAAGCGTAGCGACGTCTGTAAGTACGTTTGATCAGAAAGGCTGTGTCTCTCCGCAAGTTGTGTATGTTGAACGGGGTGGCAAAGTTGCGCCAGAAGAGTGGGTAGAACTTCTTGGCATGGCGATGGAAAAGGTTGAAGATAATTTACCTTCTGGACTAGCGAGTACTGAGGAAGCAATTGGAACCCAGCAATTACATATAGCTACTGAATTAAGTCAGGGACGAGGGTCGGAAGCCTTGATGCTAAAAGGTACGAGTGGTTCTTGGACGATAATTTTTGATTCAGAGTTGGCCTTGAAATGGTCGAATTGTAAGCGAGTAGTTTATGTCAAACCAGTTTCGGATTTAGACAAGACTAGAAAAATTTTAAGTCGAAGTGCAAGCTATTTGCAGACGGTGGCTGTGGAAGGGACAGAAAATCGCAGGGAGGCTATCGCGTCATCCTTGAGCGAGATCGGTGTGACTCGAGTCACTTCATTCAAACGAGCTCCGTGGCCTGAGCCTTGGTGGCATCAGGATGGAAATTCAGTTTTTCAGGGTTTATACAAATTAATTGACTTGGAGGATTCTAAACCTCGCTAGAACAGATCAATCGATCATTTCTTCCAAATCGTCTGAGTCTTCTCCTCTCCACATCACCATTTGACGTCTCCCGTCCCCCGTTTCTTCTACCCTGACGGTCAGTGAATCTTTTGGGCTGAGGTGAAGGTTGTCTCGCAATTCTTGAGGAATTGTTATTCGACCACCAACGCCGACTGTTACTTCGGTGTAATAAAGTGTGCGGTAGATGGCCATATTAGCTCCTTGAGATTCGTGAATTGTTGGCCGAAGACAAAGGCAAAGGCGAAATCTATAATTTATTAATGACGTTGCAACAGCTAGTAGCTATATCAAACCTTTGGCTCGGGAAGTATCGATCGCAATAATGATTGAAGGTGATGCTCTTCCAAATTCTGCGCTTTACCGAGTGCTTTTTCAAAAGAATCCTCAATAATGATCACACTCGTTCTCAGGTCCTTGTGAGAGGACTCTTCATTGCTAGACGAAAAACACAGAAATCCTCTAAAAGTGTCAGCCTGGGCCGGGTCTCTCTCAAAATCGAGCAGGATTTCCCAGAAAGAACCCTGGTGACTGATCGTGGTAATGTGTTGCTTTCCATGAATGGATGGCGTGCCTGATGGAGGTGTCGTAGAAGTCATTTGTGTAACATAACCACCTGTATCATTGTGACGCTACCAGAACAAGCAATGAGGCCTCCTTGCGTCTGCAGTCAATTACAATCAAAGACGGATAGCTAGAGCGTTGACATCATGGAGAGGCACCGGTAGCTTTTTCGCGTCCTGAGACTGAACAATTCTTGCTTTTACCCACGTTGGGGGCGGGTATATGAGAAAAAGGTGGATAGGTAGGTTTACTATCGGATTTATTCCCATCTTGGGATGCTTAGCTTTCGTACTGGCTCAGCAAGACACAGAGACTGAGAATGTTGACGTCGCCTCTGAAATGCAGGCTAGTACAGTGCTTGATCAGACTCAGCCGATTGCTTTTCCTCACAGCATTCATGCTGGAGTTGATCAGATAGACTGCCAATACTGTCATTTTTCTGCAGAAAGGTCAGTAGATGCAGGGATTCCGCCAGTGAGCACCTGTATGGGTTGCCACACGGTAATCGGTGGCTCTGACGAGGTCCAACAGGCCGAAATTCAGAAGGTAAGAGATTATTGGACTAACCAAGAACCGATACCATGGGTAAGAATATATAAGGTCGCTGACCATGTTCATTTTCCTCATATGAGACATGTTGCTGCGAACGTGGACTGTACGACTTGTCATGGCGAAGTAAAGGAAATGGATGTCATAGAAACGGTTAATCAGCCTCTTTCGATGGGCTGGTGCGTTAGCTGTCATGTTGAGCAGGATGTTCGCCGTGACTGTACCGTCTGTCATTACTGATTATGGAGTCTATTAGATGAGCGACGGACTTAAAAGAAGAGAATTCCTAAAGGTATTAGGGGCCAGCAGTGCTGGTGCTGGAATGATGGGCTGCTCAACTGAAAAGGTCGAGAAGTTAATGCCCTATGTGACCGGACCCGAAGAGATTACTCCAGGGGTTTCTACTTGGTATTCGACCTCCTGCGGAGAGTGTGAGGCTGGGTGTGGAATGTGGGTGCGTACACTTGAAGGGCGAGTTGTTAAAGTTGAAGGAAATCCCAATGACACGGTATCGCAAGGCGCTTTGTGTTCTAGGGGCCATTCAAGTGTACAGGGGTTGTACAATCCTGACCGATTTTCTGGGCCTATGTTACGTGAAAATGGCGAGTTAAAATCTATTTCATGGGAAGAAGCCGAAACAATACTGGCGGATCGTGTTAGGGCTGCTGATCAATATTATTTGATTAAGGGCTCCACGGGACCTAGCCTGACGGAATTGATAGATGAATTCGCTGCTTCGACAGGTGGAAGAGTCGTAAACTACGACCCTCTAGATCATGGCCCCTTAAAGGAAGCAAGCAGAATAGCATTCGGACAGGATGTAGTGCCTTGGTATGACATAGGGGAAGCAGAATTTGTTATATCGTTTGGTGCAGACTTTCTTGAAGGCTACGTTTCTCCACTGAGGGATAGTCGCGGTTTTTCAAAGATGCATTCGCTTGGGGAGGATGGCTTCAAGGGGAAGTTTGTTTTTGCTGCTCCTAGACTTTCCCTGACTGGCCAGAATGCAGACGAGTGGTTGCCGATTGCTCCAGGATCTGAGGCTTTGGTAGCTCTGGCGATGGCAAATGTAATCAGTGGTGGTAGTGGGGCCGGAGCCTATCAGGAAGTGGTAGATGCTTATCCTCCGGAGGATGTGGCGAACAGAGTGGGTATTTCGGCAGAGGACATAACAAGAATAGCTGGGTACTTTACCGAAAGCTCTTCTAGCCTTGCGTTAGGACCTGGACTAGAGAGTCAACATAGAAACAGTACGGCAGCAAATGTCGCAGTAGCTATACTTAATTTCGTTGCGGGCAACGTAGGAAAAACTGTTGACTACTCCTCTCCTCAGGTAGGACCATCTGCTGGTCTATCGGGATACCAGGAGATGGAATCGGTAGTAGAGGATATGAACAACGGCCAAGTGCCCCTTGTTTTGGTCCATGCTACTAACCCGGCTTATGCCTTGCCAGTTTCTGCTGGTTTTAAAGAGGCCTTCGATCAAGTGGCTTTCAAGGTATCATTTGCTTCCGCTATCGATGAGACTGCAGAGATGGCCGACCTTATTCTACCGGATCGCCATTTTCTTGAATCTTGGGGGGATTCAACCTGGAGATCAGAAAGGTCCAACTTACAGCAGCCCGCTATGAGACCTGTGCCGCATTTTGACTCTAAACAAATCGGTGATGTCCTGCTTGCTGTGACAGCGAGTATGGGATTAGCAGAAGAACAAACCTCCTTCTATGAATGGCTCCAATCACGATGGCAATCCAAGGCTGAAGGTTCCGGTATTCTCGATTTTGAAGGCTTCTGGAGAGAAGCATTGAGAACGGGGGTTGCCGATATAGGACCAGAAAGCGAGCCTAACAGTGAAAGTCTAAGAGAAACTGACAGGGCATTGGTATTTGATGTACCTGAATTCGATGGTGAGGGTGATCTTCATCTAATGGTTTATCCTTCCGCTCGACTCGGGGATGGTGCCATGAACGCGAATCGACCCTGGCTTCAAGAACTGGCAGATCCAGTTAGTAAGATCGCTTGGCATTCATGGGTAGAACTGAATCCAGACAGAGCTGAGCAGTTGGGTGTCAGAAATGGAGATGTGGTTTCTTTGACTACCAATCATGGATCACTTGAAGCTCCAGTTTGGATCTATCCAGGAATAAGGTCAGATGTTGTAGGTTTGGCCATGGGCAGTGGCCATACAGCGGCTGGCCGGTTTGCAGACGGCAACGGTGTAAATGCTATGGAATTGATTCCTGCAGAAGTAGAAGTGCTCTCCGGTGGGTTGGTTCATTTTGTGAGTAAGGTGGAAATTGAACCGACGGGGAATCACTATCAATTGGCTTCAATATCAGGTTCAGACTATCAAAGTAACAGGCCCATCACTCCAGCTGTAAGTTTGGAGAGCTTGAGCCATGCAACAGAAGACCACTCGGATGAAGGTGGCCATGGTGGCCATGGTCCGCTGAAAGAACTGCAGGCCCTGGGTGGATTTGTTCCCGTGGAGACAGAAGGTCGGCCAGAGGATTATCCTCTTCCAGGATCCACCCATGGAGAATATGGGGATGAAGAAGAGCCTCGGTGGGCTATGGCGGTGGATCTAGATAAGTGTACAGGATGTACGGCATGTATTGTTGCTTGTCAGGCAGAGAACAATGTGCCGTGGGTTGGTGAGCAACAAGTGACCATGGGAAGAGACATGGGTTGGATCCGCATGGAGCGCTATTATGAGAAGGTTGATGCAACCCAGGCTGCGCCACTGGACATTCGATTCATGCCGATGCGCTGTCAGCACTGTAATAACGCTCCCTGTGAACCAGTATGTCCAGTTTTTGCGACCTACCACACCCCCGATGGCTTGAATGCTCAGGTGTACAATAGATGTGTCGGCACGAGGTATTGTGCAAACAACTGTCCATACAAGGTACGCGTTTATAACTGGTATACTTACACGGATGAGGAGCCAGTTCGTGAGGGATTAGGGCATGTTCCCGAACCGATGAATTGGCAGTTCAATCCAGATGTCACAGTCCGTGAGAACGGGGTTATGGAAAAATGTTCCTTCTGCGTGCATAGGATTCGAGATGCCCAGAACAGGGCTGTAGTGGAAGGCAAGGATCCGAATGAGGTGGTCGTCGCTTGTCAGCAGTCATGTGCGGCAGAAGCTATAGTCTTTGGAAATGTCAAGGATCCTGATTCTGAGATTGCTCATATTTCTGAAGACCAACGGGCGTACCGCGTTCTTAATGAAATTACGAATACGCAACCTGCAGTTAGCTACTTGAAGAAAGTCACCTTTCACGAAGTAGAATCCGAGGGGCATTGATGCGTAATGATACGGTAAATGGCCTTCGGGGATCGCAGACACATCCAGACATCAAGACAATGGCTGAGGTCAATGTCGATGTTTTAAAGCCACTAAATCGTCCTGGTAAAGTTTGGTGGATGTTACTCGGTCTGTGCGTGTTAGGGATTGGGCTGATGTTAGGCTCTTGGGGCATACAGATGGTTCAAGGAATTGGAGTCTCGGGTCTTACCAGTCCAGTAGGCTGGGGCGTTTATATCACCACTTTTGTGTTCTGGGTTGGTATAGCCCACTCGGGAACGTTAATCTCCGCTGTCCTTTTCTTGTTTAGGGCACCCTGGAGGCAAGCTATATATAGGGTGGCGGAAGCCATGACTGTGTTTGCAGTGATGACTGCTGGTCTGTTCCCGTTGATTCATGTCGGACGAGTGTGGCATGCTTATTGGTTAATTCCTTATCCAAACAGTCGCTTTCTATGGCCTAATTTTAGGTCTCCTCTTGTTTGGGATGTGTTCGCCATTACGACCTATTTCACCGTATCAGCAGTATTTTTCTACCTCGGCACTATCCCCGACTTGGCGTCAGCCAGAGATGCGGCTAAGGGATTCAGAAAGAAACTTTATACAATAATTTGTTTGGGATGGAGAGGTACTGACCGAGAGTGGCATCACTTGAGTAAGGCTTACATTTTCCTTGCTGCACTGGCCACACCACTAGTCCTTTCGGTTCACTCAGTAGTTTCTTGGGACTTCGCTGTGGGAATAGTACCCGGTTGGCATGCTACTATTTTCGCCCCTTACTTTGTGGCTGGAGCTATTTTTTCTGGTGTTGCGATGGTGATCACCTTGAGTGTTCTAGTCAGGAAAGCATTCGGTCTAGAGGCCTATTTGACAATCAAGCACTACGATGCGATGGCAAAGCTTTGTCTAGTCACTTCCATGATTGTACTCTACGCTTATTTGTCTGAATTTTTCATGGCATGGTACAGTGGTGAAGAAGTTGAAAGAGCTGCATTTTGGCAACGACTTTTTGGGGGTTACTGGTGGGCAACTTGGGCTATGTTGGTATGCAACGGGTTCGTACCCATAATGCTTTGGTTTAAAAGAGTCCGGCATTCTATAGCAGCTTTGTTCACGATATCTATTTTTGTGAATATTGGTATGTGGTTTGAAAGGTACGTTATCATAGTGACTTCTCTTCACCACGAGTACGAGCCATTTGCTTGGGGGATGTATAGGCCATCGCCAGTTGAAATGGGTATTATGGTGGGTAGTTTCGGTTGGTTCGGATTCTGGTTCCTACTGTTCACGAGGCTTCTCCCTCCCGTTGCTATTGCGGAATTGAAAGAAGTGTTGCCAAAGCCTATGAAGCCCGTCAGTAGCACCTCATTTATCGATGCGAATCAGCCAGGAGACAAGTATCATGGATAGTGGCTTTGGAATCCTCGCATCTTATAGCTATTTGGATTCCGCTCTTAAGGCGATAGAAGGACTCCGAAAAGCAGGCCTCAAAGAGATCACAGCTTATATGCCCTATCCAGAACATGAGGTTGAGCATGCTCTTGGTTACGGCCAGAGTCCGGTCAGAGTGTGGGCATTGGTAGGGGGGCTTTGTGGTGCTGCAGGAGGGCTAGCCTTTACGTCATGGACTTCTATGGACTGGCCTTTAGTAACTGGAGGGAAACCCATCCTTTCTATCCCCGCGTATATAATTATCGTGTTTGAAATGATGGTGCTTTTTGGAGCGCTTTCGACCGTGATAGGCCTGTTTATTAACAGTCGCCTACCTCAGGTTAAGCCCCTGGTAGTTTATGACCCAGAATTTACAGCTGGGAAATATGGGGTTTATATAAAGGTCGCCGGAGATAGCAAAGAGCGAGCGATGCAGATTCTGGAGGGACAAGATCCCGATAAGCTACAAGAGCATCAAGTCGGAGATGACCATGTTTAAAGCGTTGTCGAAGTGGGTGCTGGTACTTTCATTGTCAGCAGTGTCCTGCACTCCTTTGGACGATGCTCTTGCAGGGATTTTTGGGAGACATATGCGTGATTCAAGGTCATTTGATCCCTATGAAAACACCATCATGCCACCCGAAAATACAGTACCGTTCGCTTCGGGTAATATGACTCCCGGAGTTGGACGGCTGAACACTGGTCAGCCAGAAATGGGAGTGATGGCGCCGCCTTTCGGACAGGCTGATCTGCCAATAGATGGGAGCGCCCCGCTGGGCATAGTGAATCCAGTCCAATCGGATAGTACTTCGCTGAATCGAGGCAATGTCATGTATAACAGAGTATGTGCTGTATGCCACGGTGTTGAGGGAGTTGGTTCTGGGTCGACCATTATAGACAAGTACCCCCTACTGGTTGCTTATAATTTATCAGGTCCGCGAGTTGCAGGTCTGAGTGACGGTTATATCTATGGGATTGTGCGAGTTGGAAGGGGCCTGATGCCAGCTTATGGGCATCAAGTAAGCCACTTCGATCGCTGGCATATCGTAAACTATATTCGTCTGTTGCAGCGCAATGCCGGCAACTTTCCGGTGGAAGAGGTTGAAGAGCCATGAGTCACGCACACGTCCCTGATAAAATTGCGGTTAAGTTTCTAGCTGAGTCAACAAAGCGTCGGGCCGCTATTATCAGTTTAATTGCAGTCGGGGCCTTGGGCTCAGCTTGGAGTTGGGTGATGGATGTGGACCGATTTTGGCAATCATACGTTTCCAATTGGATGTTCTTTACCAATATGGCAGTGGGAGCGGTTTTGTTTGCTGTAGTCACGTGGATAACCAAAGCTCAATGGAACTGGTCGGTGAGGCGAGTGAGTTTATCGTTTGTAGCGTTTTTACCATTTTCCTTCTTATTGTTTTTACCATTGCTGACTTTGGGGGAGGCTTATTTCCCTTGGATCTTGGAAATGTCACACGATCCTATCCTCCAGAAGAAGGCTGCCTACTTGAACATGCCGTTTCTGGTGGTTCGCAATGTCATAGGATTGCTGGTGCTTTTTGGGACAGCAATGTATTTCGCGTATCTGTCATTGAGGCCAGATATGGGTCTGTGCGAAGTTGAAATGAACCAAGGCAAAAGAAAGACCTGGCGAAATCGACTCGTAGCGGGCTGGAACGGGCAACAAGAAGAAGAGACAAAGTCATATCAAAGTATGCTTAAACTTGGGCCTGCTTTTGTGATGATATATTTTGTCATGATGAGCGTCATTTCCTATGACTGGGTTATGTCCCTGGAGCCTCATTGGTTTTCAACTATGATGGGTCCCTGGTTCTTCATGGGTGCTTTCTGGAGTGGTATCGCAGCGACGGCAGTTGCTGTTGTATTTTTGAAGAAACAAGAAGATTATTTTGACGAAGCGATGGGTGTACAGCAGCTGCATGACATTGGAAAGCTAACTTTTGGTTTTGCGGTCTTCTGGACTTACTTAGTATTCGCTCAATACGTGGTAATATGGTATGGGAAACTTCCCTGGGAGCAGTCCTGGATAATCCACCGCTCCGAAGAGCCATGGGGCAAGTTGTCAGCGATAGTGATACTGATGTGTTTTGTGGTTCCTTTCGCTGGGCTAATAGGGCGCAAGGCTAAAATGACTCCTTGGTTCCTAAGACTCATTGCTCTGATTGCACTGGGTGGCCTGTGGCTGGAGAAACATCTCATGGTTGCCCCTTCAATACGTGATCATGAAACAGGAATCTTGGGATTAACTGAATTTTCTTTATTTGTTTTGTTTCTTGGAATCTTTTTGCTGTCAGTTCAAGGGTTTTTCAGGTCTTTCCCAGTCATTCAGTTATGGCAGCCAAAAGCTGATCCAGAAGCGCTGGAGATGGAGAGCTTGACTCCTGAGCGAGAGAGAGTTTACTAGAAAAACCTATTGGCAGCACAAAACCAGAGGACAATCTGGAAATAGAAAGGGCTAGGTTTCTTTTGATCTATTAAACTGCTTGGACATCTCAAAACCAAGTGCCCTCATTAGTCGCGTTTCCCTGAGGTCAGGTTCAGCTCTGGACAGGAGCGTTCTTAACATTCTCAGGACACTCTCAGGATGTCGATCTCCTTTAAAAAACCCCATACTGTGCAAGCCCTCTTTCAAGGCATAATGCATTTCTTCTAAGTCTCTGTGACTGGCGGGTCCGGTGTGCCTTTTTCCTTTCGGATGGGGCAGTTCTTCATGGCAGGCAAGTTGGATTTCGTAGCAGAGAACTAGACAGGCTTGAGCCAAATTGAGACTGGGGTGATCTGCTGTGGTAGGTATAATAACCAGTTGGTGGCATAGATCTAGGCCTTCATTGGTGAGACCTCTGTCTTCCTTGCCAAAAACTAATGCCACCGGACCTCGGCACGCTTTTTTTGTGATGATAGGAGCTATTTTTCGGGGAGTAGTGTAATTTCGCTGTGCAGTGCGAGGGCGTGCGGTAGTGCCGACCACAAAAGCTGTGTCAGAAAGCGCATCAGTGAGGGTGGGATAGATCTGGGCTTCTTCGGCTAATCGCCGACTCCTATGAGCTATTCCATCTATTCTGTGGACGTCATAAGTTGTTGGATTTACTAGGCGAAGTTGAGAAACGCCCATATTCATCATGACACGGATTACCCCTGCAATGTTGACGAGATGTTTAGGGTTGTCCAGTACTATGATAATGTTGTCGAGCGGTGATTGTCCCATTGGATATTAATATGGTCAGTAAGACTCGTCGTTGTGTGATGGACTATCTAAAGTTTCTTCGCTCTTCGCTTCTTCTGGCTTATTAAGTTCTCCTTTAAAATTTCGGATGCCCGATCCAACTCCCTTCATTATCACTGGAATCTTTTTTGCACCGAAGAAGAATATCACCAGAAGAAAGACTAGTAGGATTTCCATAGCTCCAAAGCCCATCATTTCAGTAACACCTTTGCTATAGTTTGCAGTTGCATGTTTGTAGTTCCTTCGTAGATGGTTCCAATTTTTGAATCTCTGTATAGTTTTTCAATCGGATATTCAGTTGTAAATCCGTACCCTCCATAAAGATCAACACAGAGAGATGTCACGCGCTGTGCCATCCTAGATGAATGTAACTTGGCCATGGCTGCTGGCACCAGGAAGTCCTCGTCCTGATCTTTGAGCCTGGCTGCGTTATATACAAGAAGTCGGGACGCTTCCAGTTCGGTGGCGGCTTCAGCCAATTGAAACTGGACTCCCTGAAAATCAGCGATCGGTTTACCGAATTGCTCCCTTTCTTTAAGGTATCTCTTAGTATGGTCGATTGCTCCTTGTGCCAATCCAATCATTTGAGCGCCAATACCTATGCGGCCTTCATTGAGAGTTTGGATAGCGACCTTATATCCCTCTCCTTTTACACCGAGTATTTGTGCTTCAGGAACTTTGACGTCTTCCAGTATCAATTCGTTTGTTGATGAGGCTCGAATTCCGAGCTTGTCCTCTTTTTTACCGACGGAGAAGCCCGGGCTGTCTCTTTCCACCAGAAATGCGGTTATTCCTTTATACCCGAGAGATGGATCTACGTTGGCAAACACTATATAAAGGGAGGCTTCTTCGGCATTGGTAATCCAGAGCTTATGTCCATTGAGAACCCAATTGCTTCCTTGTTGGGTTGCTTTGCACTCGAGGCCAAAAGCATCGGAACCACTTCCGTTTTCAGACAATGCGTAGGCACCGATCCATTCAGAAGCAAGTTTGGGTAGGTATGTAGCCCGGACCTCTTTGGATCCCCATTTACAAAGGGCATTGTTTACTAAAGTGTTTTGGACATCGATTAGAATAGCTACCGAGGGATCAAATTTAGAGATTTCTTCAATAAGTAAGATAGTATTAAAGAAGCTGGATTGTGCTCCACCAAACTCTTCAGGAATTTCAATGCCCATGAGTCCCATCTCAAACATCGCAGTTATCAGCTTCTGGTTAATTTTTTGTTTAGATTCCATCTCACGCACTAGTGGTTCTATTTCCGCTAATGCAAAGGATTTTATTGCTTGTTTAAACATCCTTTCATCTTCGGAAAGAGAAGTCAGTGCAGGATGGTCATAAGAGTCTGGAGCATTGCTCATGTTGTTCGTTTGTCCTCTGTTCTAATGACGTTTTCAGTAACTTTTAGTTGAGACAATTATAATTAAATTTACTTATGGTACTTGTAGCGGAAAGGGTTTATTTTGCGCGATCTGGAAAAGGCTTTGTTTGTGGGAATATTCGTTTAAATTTAACAGGGTCTATTGAACCAACTTAACCCCCTGGAGGCATGATGTCAGAGTATCCTGATGGACTGAGGTACACAGAGGAGCACGAATATCTACTGCCTACTGAGGTAGAAGGTGTTTATAAGGTTGGTATTACAGATTATGCACAGTCCGAACTAGGAGATGTTGTTTATGTCGAGTTGCCCCAGGCGGGATCTCATTTTGAAGCAATGGGTGTTTTCGGGACCATTGAGGCGGTCAAAGCGGTTAGTGACCTGTACTGTCCACTGTCTGGAGAAGTTGTGGAAGTAAATGAAAAATTGGATCAGGATCCAGAATTGGTAAACAACGATCCGTATGGTGACGGGTGGATGGTTTGTTTGCGACTCGATGAAGGTGAAGACACTGATTCCATGATGGACGCATCTGCGTATCGGGCTTTTGTTGGAGACTAGATGTCTTTAGGTCAACAGGATAACGAGCAGTTTTCAGACAGACACATCGGTCCTAGGGACTCCGATGTAAGTGCTATGCTTAGATCTCTAGGGGTTTCTAGTCTGGATGAATTGGTTGGCCAAACAATACCTGAGTCTATCAGGATCAATCAGGACTTGAACTTGCCCGAAGGTTTTTCTGAAGAGGAGTTGCTGGAATATGTCGTCCAGATCAGCTCTCAGAATAAAATTTTTCGATCGCATATTGGAACGGGCTACTACGATACCATAGTTCCACCAGTGATAGCTCGAAATGTTTTGGAGAATCCTGGTTGGTATACCGCTTATACACCTTATCAAGCAGAAATTTCCCAAGGGCGTCTGGAAGCACTATTAAATTTTCAAACAATGGTGATCGATCTGACTGGCCTAGAAATAGCCAACGCGTCACTTCTGGATGAAGGCACTGCTGCGGCTGAGGCCATGACGATGCTTCAGGGCGACGCTGGGAGTGACAGAAGGAATTCATTTTTTGTTTCGAACAATTGTCACCCTCAGACTATTGGAGTCGTTAGAGGTCGTGCCGAACCATTAGGCATCGAGATAGTAGTAGGAACGGATTCAGACTTCCTTGAGGAAAAGAGTAAAGAAACTTTTTTCGGTGCCTTGGTTCAGTATCCCGGCACTGATGGGCTGATAACTGACTATAGCCACTTTTGCGATACGGCTCACAGTAATGAAATTCCTGTCGTGATGGCTGCCGATATCCTGGCACTTACGCTGTTAACTCCCCCGGGTGAAATGGGGGCAGATGTAGCTGTCGGAAGTACACAGCGATTTGGAGTTCCCATGGGATATGGGGGTCCACATGCGGCCTACTTCGCAACAAAGGAGAAATTCAAGAGAAAAATACCCGGTCGGATTATTGGTGTCTCAAAGGATGAGGAAGGCGAGCCAGCTCTCCGAATGGCTTTGCAGACGAGAGAGCAACACATTAGACGTGGCAAGGCCACCTCAAATATTTGTACCGCTCAGGTTCTTCTGGCTGTGATGGCAGGAATGTATGGCGTATACCATGGACCTGAGGGTTTACTCAAAATTGCCAAACGTATCCATATGTTGACACAGACTCTGGCAAACGCTTTGAAGGAGCTAGGCCACGACATCACTCACGACGTCTTTTTTGACACTATTCATGTCGGTGTGGCAGAAGGTTCAGAGGATAAGATTCTAGCCCAAGCTCAAACCCACAAAATCAACCTTCGACATCATGGGGATGGTTTTCTTGGTATTTCGTTGGATGAAACAACATCTATCAGTCACGTTCAAGACCTTATTTCTGTTTTTAATGCGAGCGAGGAGCCTGTTGCATTGAATTTAGCAGATTCGGAATCGGTTTTCCTGTCGGACGAAGATTTTCCAAACGAGTTAAGGAGAACTTCTGGTTTTCTCGAACATCCTGTTTTCCAGAAGTATCATTCCGAAAGTGAAATGCTCAGATACCTGAACAGGCTCGAGAACAAAGATTTATCTTTGACTACTAGTATGATTCCCCTGGGGTCTTGCACTATGAAGCTGAATGCTACTACGGAGATGATTCCTGTCACATGGAAAGCATTTGGCAAGTTGCATCCCTTCGCTCCTTTTGATCAAACAGCAGGCTATCAGCAAATCTTTTCCGATTTGAAGAAATGGCTCTCAGAGATAAGTGGTTTAGCGCATACTTCTTTACAGCCAAATTCTGGTGCGCAGGGAGAATATACGGGCCTGTTGGTTATAAGAGCGTATCATCAAAGTAAGGGGGAACGACAGAGAAATGTATGCTTGATACCTACTTCTGCCCATGGTACGAATCCAGCAAGTGCTGTATTGGCTGGGATGAAAGTCATCGCAGTAAATTGTGATGAATCAGGTAACATTGATGTAGAGGATTTGAGAGAAAAAGCGGAAAAGTATAGAGAAAATTTAGCGGCACTAATGGTAACATATCCATCTACTCACGGAGTTTTTGAGTCTGAGATTAAAGAAGTCTGTGACATTATTCATCGCTGTGGTGGACGTGTATATCTGGACGGTGCAAACTTGAACGCACAGGTAGGTTTGTGTCGGCCAGGGGATTACGGTGCGGATGTTTGTCACATCAACCTCCACAAAACTTTTTCAATTCCTCATGGAGGAGGAGGACCAGGCATGGGTCCGATTTGTGTGACTTCAGAGCTAGCTCCGTTTTTACCTGGTCACCCTCAGGTCGAGTGTGGTGGTATGGAAGCGATCGATCCTGTTTCCGCAGCACCTTGGGGTAGTAGCAGTATACTGCTGATTTCATGGGCCTATATCGCCTTGTTGGGGAGGGCAGGAGTGAAAAAATCGACTGAAGTAGCCATACTGAATGCCAATTATATGGAGAACAGGTTGCGCGAACAATTTGACGTTCTGTATAGGGGTGATATGGGAAGAGTGGCGCACGAGTTTATTATCGATTTGAGGGAATTTAAGAAGTCAGCAGATGTCACAGCGGAAGATGTTGCAAAACGGCTTATAGACTATGGCTTTCATGCTCCCACAATTTCTTTTCCCGTAGCTGGAACTATAATGATTGAGCCCACGGAGAGTGAGTCTATGCAAGAATTAGACCGATTCTGTGAAGCTTTATTGCAAATAAGGGAGGAAATCCAGGATATAGAATCAGGAAAGGCTGACCAAGAAAACAATGTGCTTAAAAACTCTCCTCATACAGCAGCTTTCGTAAGTTCGTCAGAATGGTCTTGTCCTTATTCTCGGGAACAGGCGGCATACCCCGCTTCCTGGACAAGGGACTACAAGTATTGGGTTCCAGTTCGCAGGATAGATAATGTACGGGGAGATAGAAACCTCATTTGTGCCTGTCCTCCCTTAGAGTCTTATACCGAATAGTCATTCATACTAGTTAAGAGATCCACATCAAATTTTAGAGAGAGGTCTAAACAATGGCAAAGCTCGATTTTTATGGACATGCGACGTTTGGCTTAACCACTGACGATGGAACAAGAATCATCATTGATCCGTTTTTTGGCGAAAATCCATGGACGGATGTAGAAGTTGATAAAGTAGAAGCCGACTACGTTTTCTGCACCCATGGCCATTTCGATCATTTTGTGGATGCGATTCCTCTCGTGAAAGCAAGTGGAGCGAAATTTGTCGGCAGTTATGAGCTGGTCGAATATGTGGAGACCCAGGGCGTCACGGATGTTCATCCGTTACACATCGGCGGCGGATGGAACTTTCCATTTGGAAGGGCCAAAATGGTAGTTGCGGTGCATGGCGGTCGGGTATATGGAGAAGGGGCTGAAGCCTATACCACGGATGCAGGAGGGTTTGTTTTTGACTTAGGTAGAGGTAAACGTGTTTACCATGCTGGAGATACTGGACTCACACTCGACATGAAGCTTTTGCGAGATAAAGTTGACATAGCTTTGTTACCAATCGGCGACAATTTTACCATGGGACTGGAAGATGCGGTAACAGCGGTTGAGTTCATCCGTCCATCGATAGTAATACCATTTCATTATAAAACCTGGCCGTACATTGAACAGGACCCAGAAGAATTCAAGGCAATGGTGGGAGACAGGGCTACGGTCGAGATTTTGGAACAAGGTGTAGGTTCGTACGATTTCTGAGATTAGTCAGAGTTTTTTTGGAGAGTCTAGGCCAGAAGAGTTCTTCTCGAGTGTACAGTTGATAACTTGAATAATTTTGGCCTATCCAACTGGAGAGTTTTGCTGGACCAAGCCCTTTCTGGTCCAACTAATATGGCCCGAGATCATGCATTACTGACTTCACTGGGTACGGATGAGGGCAGTTTACGCATCTATAAGTGGAAGAATCCAACGATTTCGTTTGGGCGACATGAAAAGGCGCGTGACCTCTATGACAGGCGATTAGCTTCTGAAAGAGGGATTGAGTTCGTTAGACGTCCGACAGGAGGAAAGGCGGTTTATCACCATCGGGAATTGACGTATTCAGTAGCTGTTCCTCTGGCCCGACGTTGGGGTATCCGACACATCTACAGAGAGATCAATAGGGCGTTTATGCAGGCTTTGCGCTCAATGGGTGTTTCGGCGAAAGTGGCTCAATTGGCTAAGGAGAGTTCATCTACAATGACCCCAGGATTCTGCTTCCAAGATTATATGGAAGGAGAGGTCATCGTTAGGGGGAGAAAGTTGGTGGGTAGCGCACAGGTGCGTGAGAGGGGGTCTATTCTGCAGCACGGTTCACTCCTCATAGGAAAAGGTCAGGGACACTTAGAATCTTTGTATGATGGAGGTGAAATAACGGGATCCAGTTCAACTTGCCTTGTTGAAATAATGGAAGAGGAACCCAGTTGGGAAGATCTTGTTTTCGCTGTGATAGGAGGATTTCGTTCGGTCTTGGGAGGGACTTGGTATGAAGAGGGTTTACGGGAAAACGAAAAGGAAGTAGAAGCTGATTTCTTGAAGCGTTATGCCTCAGAGGAATGGACTTGGAGAAAATGATAGACTTATGGATAAAAATACACTATTTTTTTTCTCGTTGAATTTCTGACATTGTCGAGTGTTTAACGATTCCTGGAATCATTTCCAAGCTGGGATGGAAGTCTTGGGGTTGACATGTTGGAGTTGAGGGGGCAAAATTGCGTTCCCAAAATAAAAAAGAAGACTCTACTCAAAAAATTGTTTGAGCAGGGAAAAATTAGAACTTTCGGCTGGAGGTAGTTTTGGCAGGTTTGATGAAGCTCTACGGTGGTCTGATGCAAATCCCCGGAATGGAAGTGCAGGAGATGACCATGCAACAAAACATGGCATTCATCTGGGACGAAACCGGATTTATGCGTTGGCCTCTATCTGCTTGTGTTTTAATTGGGTTCGTGGTCATCATTTGGAAGTTTGTCGACCTGACTCGCAAGTCTTTGGCTACGAGAAAGATTCTTGCTGAGGTAGATGGTCTTCTGGCAGAAAATAGGATGGATGAAGCAATGGAAGCCGCCTCGGCTTCCAGTGCGCCAGCAGCAAGAATCCTCTATGCTGGCATGGAAAGAGCTGATGAAGGTAGCGAAAGAGTTAACAAAGCAATTGAGAATGAAGGCCTTATACAATTGAGTAAACTGGAAAAAGGGCTTGTTGTTCTGGCTACGCTCACCAACGTAGCACCTTTGCTTGGGTTCCTCGGTACAGTTATCGGTATGATCATCGCATTCCAATCAATCGAAGCTGCTGGAGAGGTTGAGGCTACTTTGGTTGCAGGTGGAATCAAAGTTGCTCTTCTGACTACAGCCGCTGGCTTGGTGATAGCAATTCCAGTAAGTGTAGCTCACAACTTCTTTGTTTCTAGGATTGACAGCTTGGTCATAGATATGGAAGAGTCCGCTCAGAACATGATAGACACACTGCATGCTAGAGGGGTTAATTCTTAAGAGCACTCCAATATTCAAATAAAGACAAAGGGCGCAGCTCAAAAAGCTGCGTCCTTTTTTTTATTCTTTTCCTAGACACTGCAAATGTTTACGTTCAGAATCGAATGTTTTTATCTGACTTAACGTCCTAAATTTGGACTCATAGATATTGCTATTTTATGGTTTTTATTCGAGCTCTTTCGCTACTTGTATTGCTGTTTTTTTGCCATGGAATCCCTGATGGGATTTTAGCCCAAAATAGTCAGAGTGGTCAGCACACTGATCTTACGAGGAAAAATTCAGTCGTTGAAGTCTCCAGGAAAGAGATTGAAATCGGCAGATATTGGCATGCCAGTAGAATTTTGCGTGATTTTCTGCAAAATCAGGCGGTTTTGGATTCAGAGCTGACTCTACTACTGGCTGAAGCCGATGCGGGATGGGCTAATTGGGCCGGTGTAGTCGACGGATTGCAGGGGAAGGTGTTCCCTCAAGAGGAGTCACTCAATGTACGGTGGTTACTGGCTCGAGGTTTTGAACAGCTTGAGAATTTGTCCTCAGCATATGAGCAATATATCGCTCTGATAGCTGAGGATGCTGAGCAGAGAAATGTCGCTTTGTCCAGGGCAGCTCGCTTAGCTTTTCGTAGGGATCACTCTGAAGCGGGGTTGGAGATTCTCAGTGATTTACTTGAGTTGGATTCTAATATGGCCAGCTGGACTGCCTTAGAAATAGTTCAAAATACAGGTAGCCTCAGAGATATAGACTTGGTTTTTAGTTTACTTGCCTTTGTAGGAAATGATTCGACGACAGCAGAAGCTGCTTGGGATTTGGAGCCCAAGAGTTGGCTAGCGTATGGAAATATTTCCGAAGCACTAAAGAGCTACTCTGGTCTTCTTGACCAAGCACTGACATCAAAGCAAAGAGGAGAGGTTCTCGGTGCAGTTGCCAGCTTAAAAATGCAACTGGGAGACTCACTGGGTGCACAAACGGCCTACATGGAGTCCTTCGAAATCTACCCTGAGGGTCCAACGGCAGCAGAGGCTGCCTGGGCTCTCATGGAGCTAGAGGAAGAAGTGGAGAAAGATTGGATGCTCGACTGGGCTGAAGTTTTGGAGGACCAAAGAGAGTATCACAGAGCCCTTGTGGCATACGATAGGTACGTGCTCTTGGCGCCTGATTCTGTCCGAGATAGTCCAGATGTTCAGATGGTCAGAGCAGGACTGTTATGGAGAACGGGGCGCTTCGAAGATTCAGTGACGCTGTTCAGGAAACTGGTTGAGACTGACGATAAAGATTTGGAACTCGCGGTGTTAGAAGAATGGTTGCTGGCGAGAAAAAACCAGGGAAATTCCTCCGCTGTTAGAACGATTGAAGGTTGGATAACTGAAAGATTTCCGCAAAGTCGTCAGGCCACAGATCTAACTGCTTCGAGGGGCCATTTTGCGTATTCCAGAAGTGATTATGGGACGGCTAAAAACTACTATAACACAATCCAAAGTGCTGGCGCCCCTCATGCCTCAGCTGGATTGTCCCGCATGAGATTGGGTCAGATTTATCTTGAGGAACAAAATTATCTCAAAGCTTCGGAAGTCTTCGGTTTGTATTTGAAGGAATTTCCGAACGGTAGACGTTGGGAAGAGGCTACCTATTGGCTCTCTAGATCACTTTTGGAACTTGACAGGGACGATGAAGCATTGGATAAGATGCGCTACCTGAGTAGGAGAAACCCTCTTTCTTACTATGGCGCACTGGCTTTCGAATTATTGGAGCAACCCTATGATCCTCAAATACCAGACGGGCCTGATATCAAGATAGTCAACTGGCTTGTACCCCTTTTGGCGTCGTTGGACAGGTTCCAGCTGGCTGGTCTTGAATTCGCCACTGAAAAGGCGATAGACGATTTGATCGTATCTGTAGAAAATGACGTAGACGCCAGTATAATTTTGGCCGAGAATCTTATAAAAAGAGGGTTTACTATCGAAGGGATCAATCTAGGATGGAAATTACTCGGGAACGGGGTCGTCATGAGTAGGCGCCTAGCCAAAATTATATATCCATTTCCCTATAGAGAAATTGTTTACAGAGAAGCTACGGAATACAGTGTTGATCCAATACTGATTGCCGCTTTGATTCGACAAGAATCTGCTTTCACTCCGGCCATAAGATCGTCTGCTGGGGCGATCGGGCTTATGCAAGTTATGCCAGCCACTGGTAGAGAGGTGGCCAGAGGAGCTGGAATAGATGGCTTTACTTCTCTTAGCCTCGAAACACCTGAGATTAATCTACATTTAGGAACGCGTTATTTACTTGCAATGGAGGATCGTTACGGCGAAACAGGATTACCCTTGGTTCTTTCAGCCTACAACGCTGGACCCACTAGGGCGAGCCGCTGGAGAAATTTTTCAGAGGCGAAAGATATTCTTAGGTTTACAGAGAGGATACCATTTGAAGAGACGCGTGGGTATGTCAAAAGTGTGGTCCGTAACATACATATATATAGGTTTCTTTATGAGCTTGAAGTACAGGGAGCACATTAATGGATTATGAATCTGGGCAGCGGCCCAGAATTTTTTTGATAGATGCCTATGCTATGATCTATCGTGCATTTTTTGCTTTCATCAAGCGTCCCCTCATGAATTCACAAGGAGAAAACACTTCGGCAGCCTACGGTTTCGCTAATTTCTTAATCGAAATAAGAGAAAAACATAAGCCAGACTATCTGGCTGTTGTTTTTGATGCTGGGAATAGCAAAAGAGAAGAAATATACCCAGAGTATAAGGCCACACGTGAAAAGATGCCCGATGAATTGAGGGATAGTTTGCCCCATATCAGGGAATTGGTCGCAGGGTTTAACGATTCAATAGTGGAGCTGGAAGGTTATGAGGCCGATGATGTTATAGGTACGCTAGCTGTGAAGGCAGAGAAAGCTGGACTGGAGCCGGTCATAGTCTCTGGTGATAAAGATCTGTACCAGCTAGTTGGACCTGATATCCGACTTTTTAATCCGGGGAGGGGAGGGCGAACTGGGGTGGCGCCAAATTGGGTGGATGAGACTAACGTTCACGAAAAATTTGGGATACCAGCTCATCAGGTAATCGACTATTTGGCACTGATAGGAGACACTTCGGATAACATTCCAGGTGCTCCAGGAATAGGCCCCAAGACAGCTGTTAAATTGCTGGAGCAATTTGCGAATGTCGAGGAGATTTTGGCAAATGTAGACAAAATAACAGCCAAGAGGGCTCGGAATTCCCTAGAACAAAATCGTGAACAAGTCATGATGTCTAAGAGTTTAGTAACCATTATGACGGACTTGGATGTAGAGTTAAATCTAGAGGACTGGAAAGTAGTAGAGCCAGATAGTTCTAGCCTGCATGAATTTTTTTCCAGGATGGAATTTCGCAGGCTGACTGCCCGTTTTGCTTCTCAGAAATCTGAAGTAGACACTGATCTGGAAGTGAGCCGAGTCGAAAATGGTCTCTCAAAGAATGTAGACCACTCCGCAAGTGTTCAAGAAGAACCAGGGTTATACAAAGGCTTCACTTTGGTAAGAGAGGTAGTTGAGCTAAAAGCAGCGATTAAGAAGTTTGCCGGGGCAGATCAGGTAGCAATAGAAGTGTTTACTGGATTTCGTGATCCACACAGGGCAGATTTGGTAGGAATAGCCTTAGCGATCAATGCTGGCGAAGTTTTCTATTTCTCCTTCGGTCACGTGTCTGGAGATCCAATTCTAGAGGTTGGGCTAGAAGAGGTCGAAAATCTCCCTTCGATAAAATCAAATGATTTGAAACCACTACTTGATATCCTTGCTGACAAAAATATAAAGAAGATTGGAATAGATCTGAAAAGTGCGAAGATTGTTCTTGATCGTTTCGGTGTGCCGTTGGAGGGAATCTTTTTCGATGTAGGAGTTGCAGCGTATCTGCTGGGTCCTGGGAGTAGAAGCTATGACCTAGAAGACCTGTGTATGGAGTGGTTGGACCTGGCACTACCAGGATATGAGACGGTTGTTGGTTCTGGGAAGAAAAAAATAAGTTTCCTTGAAGTAGACCAGCAGACTGCGGGTGAATATGGAGGCAGAAGACAAGCAGCGATCTTCGGTCTCATTCAAAGCATGGTTCCAGTGATAGAGCGTCAGGGCATATTAGGTTTGTTTACAGAGCTAGAAATACCATTGCTCAAAGTTCTTGCAGAAATGGAGCTTGCTGGTATCGCGATTGATTCAGATATATTTGCTAAAATGAGTCAGACATTGAGCGGTGACCTTGTGCTTTTAAGGGATGATATCTATAAAATTGCAGGAAGTCAGTTCAATCTCAATTCGCCTAAACAACTGCAGAAGATTCTTTTTGAAGATCTAGATCTCCCCATAATCAAGAAAAATAAATCAGGCCCATCCACAGATTCATCAGTTCTAGAAGAATTGGCAATGCGAGGTCATGATATTGCACGTCTAATGCTAGAATATCGTGAGCTTGAAAAAATGCGATCTACATATGTTGATGCGTTACCCAAACTCGTCAACTCCCGGACTGGGAGGATTCATACTCAATTCAATCAAACCGTTGCGGCGACAGGAAGGCTGTCCTCAAGTCACCCCAACTTACAGAATATTCCCTCACGAACAGAAATGGGACGCAGTATAAGAAAAGCTTTTGTAGCCGAACCAGGGTTTATCTTCTACGCCGCTGACTATTCTCAAATTGAACTCCGAGTTTTAGCACATCTGTCAAATGATCAGTCACTAGTGCAGGCCTTTAAGAAGGGGATGGATATTCACAAGCAAACAGCTGCGGTGATTTTTGACGTTGAGTATGATCTGGTGACCAAGGAACAAAGAGCCCAAGCTAAAACAATTAATTTTGCAACTCTTTATGGGCAAGGGTCTTTTTCGTTAGCCAACCAATTAGGTGTTTCTCGGGAGCAAGCACAGGGTTTCATTGATGATTATTTTGAACGTTTTGGAGATGTGAGCAATTTTTTTAGTGCGCAAGTGCAAAAAGCCCAACAAGAGGGTTTCGTAGAGACGCTAATGGGTCGTAGACGGTATGTACCAGAGTTAAAATCTAAACAATGGAACATGCGACAGTTCGGTGAGCGAGTTGCTCAGAATAGTCCGATTCAGGGGACGGCAGCAGACCTTATTAAGAAAGCTATGATTGGAATAGCCAATAAGTTAGCAGTGGTTCAAAGTGAAACGAGAATGCTATTGCAGGTGCACGATGAACTTCTGTTTGAAGTTCCATTAGCTGAAGAAAAAGCTCTAGAGGCTCTAGTCAGCCGAGAAATGGAAGCGGCTATCAGCCTTAGAGTTCCTCTCATTGTTCAAGGTGGTTTTGGAAGAACCTGGTATGATACCAAGATCTGATGATCCTTATAGCCAGTCCCAAAATCGGTGGTCAGCTGCGATGGTGAATTCCCATTTTCCTCTCTCGTCTACTCCTCGACCAACGTTGAGGTGAAGTAGGTCCCAGCCAAATCCTAAACCCATACCAATGGATGTTTTAAATCCGTTTGTTGTCGTGTCCTTAGATAGTTCGAATGAAGAGATGACATCATTGGTGGTTGTTGGAGAATAGAAACCTCCTGTTATTCCAGTAGAACCGAAGATTCGTAGCGTTAGCCAAGGCGACCAGATAGATCGATTGATTTCACCTGAGAGTAGTGCAAATCTGTGGCCCCTAAAGGAACGGTAGTTGTAGCCAGGAAGGGTATGTCGGCCTCCAAGTAGATATTGAAATTGAGGGGAATTTGTTCCTTCAGAAAGACCTGCTCTCAACCACGTTCTAACGTTTGTCTTCATCTTAGGTAGATGTTTCTGAGCCTGGATATCTGTGTAAATATTTGCGTAAAGATCCTCATTCATGTTTCCAGCACTACTAATCAATCTGGTCAAAAGACCCGTGCCGGCAGTCATATTGGTATAGGTAAACTCTAGGTACTGGTGGTTGCCATCATTAATGGGTCTGATTTCCCTGTTTAAGCCACTTTCAGAGGGATAGCCTTCCATAATATTTTCTGCTGACCAATGTCGCTCCCAGGCACCTGATATTTTGATCGAGTGATTGGATCCGATACTCCACGATTTATTGGCCTTGATACCAGAGGAATAGTAGGGGTCTGAATAATCTTGTTGGATCAGGGCGCTGGCTAAGCTATTCATCGCACCACTCGAGCCTGGCAACATGACTCCTATATCATTCAGCTGTTTTCTAAAAGTTTGGAAGGAAAAATATCCTCTAGTTTGTTCTTTTCTTAAAGTGCTAGACAGGACGAGAGATTTGCTACCTTTTGCGTATCCAATATTGGATTGGAGTTTCCAATCTGGTCTTATTTGTAGCGAGTTTCCAATACCAAAGAAAGAACCTTCAGCCCTATTGCGTCGGTACATTGATGAGAGAGTGGGAACAAACAATCGCGACTGTTTCCATTTGGTCAATGATTTGGTTCCCGAAAGTTCCAAGGCTAGGTTGCGGACCTGATCCATGTCAACAGATGATGTATAGTTTGCTTCTGAGAGACCTTCTAGCAGACCAGTGTCGAAAATATGCTGACTTTTCTTGGAGGAAGGTAATGAGACAATCGAAGAGCCAGAGAAAAAGTTACTGGGAAGATCCTGATTAAACTTGTAGTTACGTATTCGGAAATGTGTTTGGATAGTAGTACCGATCGGCAGATCTAAAAGAGTCGATTCTCTGCGAATTTCAATTTTCTGGTCATAGGGAAGCCAGTGCCTACCATTCCATATGGAATTATCTGTGATGATTCTAATGTAATCTAGGCTTTCGTCTATGTATGAGCTGGGTGTGAATGTCAGACTCATATGTACAACTGCACCTGTCACATCTTGCAAATGGAGGCTTCCTGTCACTCCAGGAATGTCCAGGTTTTTTGGGCGAACCTTTAATTGATAAACTTTGATATCTTCAGAGTTCGGAAGGGAGATGGAGATTGAATCTGAAATCTGAAAATCGTAAGTATCAGTGGCGTTCAAGGAGAGAGGGTGTACAACTCCCGCTATTTCATCGCCACCACCAAGATAAAAAGAACTGCCAAAATCATCCTGAATTACTGTCAGGTGGTCCAGGTGGTATTGAATGTTTGTCGGAAGTATTTTTTCATCCCTCTGGCCAACGATGATTTGCTTTGTGTTATCAGGGGCGCTCCAAAAAACATCTAAAGCAACTTGATCCGCTTTGATTAAAATCCGATCTTTCTGGCTGATTCCATCGGCAAAGAAGTACACGTGTCCAGTGGCTTCAGCCTGGTAGTCTCTGAACAATGAATCAATAGCGATCTGACTACGAAGTTCTTGTCCTCTTCTGATAATTTCTAGGGCTTCAGCCTGGTTCCAAGCCCGATTGCTCTGACCTAGGATTAACGAAGGTATGGAGGTACAAACGACAACTGCGAGTAGGATCGTGACACTTTCTCTATGTTTGAAACCTAGCAGGGCGGCCAAGGATTTTTAGATGTGGTTGCCACCCCAGAATCCAGACAAAGATTCCCCGTGGGGGCTGTCCCGAAGTTTTTCAAAGGCTCTATTTCGAATTTGCCTGATCCTTTCGCGTGTCACTCCTAGGAGAGCTCCGATTTCCTCTAGTGTCCTTTCCTCTCCATCGTCTAGGCCATAGTAGAGGTAAAGAATCTTCCTCTCTCTTTCGGTCAGGTATGAGTCGAACATTCCCTCGAGGAAGGTTCTTCGTGCCATAGACTCTACATCTTCTTCGATATCAGTTCCTGTGGTGGCAGAAAAACGTTCTCCAAAACTGGCACTGTTCCCATCACTTCGATCAACGGGCGCATCCAGACTCAATTCGCTAGCCGCCACACGACGTAAAGCTCGAATTGTTTCGACTGGCTCTTCCATTTCTCTAGCGAGTTCTTGGATGGTCGGTGATCGTCCAAGTTGTTGTCGCAGGGCGATATCGATCCGTGACAGCCTTGCCAAGTTTGAATTTTGGTTGAGAGGGATACGCACTGAGCGAGTCTGTTCCGCTAGTGCCTGGAGAACAGTCTGACGAATCCACCAGACTGCGTAGGATATAAACTTGACACCTTTGTCAGGGTCAAATTTTTTAACTGCTTTAAGTAATCCTTCGTTGCCAATACATACCAGTTCGGCTAGGCCGAGTCCTCTGCCTTGGTATTTTTTTACATATGAAATGACAAATCGGAGATTGGCAGTTACGAGTCTTTCGGCTGCTTCTTTATCACCAGTACGGGCAGCATGAGCCAGCGCTCGCTCCTCAGCCGCGTTCTGTATGAGGGGGTATTTTTCAACATCTTGAAGGTATTGATCGAAAGAATCTAAACCTCTGGAAGTCGAAAACATGTTTAGCAAATACCTCGGTCTAAAAGTCAGTATGAAACTAAGTATCTCTCTATCTGCGCCTGCCCGATATCCCTAATCGAAAAGCTACTCCGAACCTCGGCCAGCTCTGATTGGGGGATAAAACCTATAAGAAATCGTTCTTTGAGTCAAAGGCGATTTTTTGTCATTTGGCTAGCAACTTTGCCGACCAGCTTAGATTTAAATGGAGTTTTGTATGGGTTAAATATCGGTCTACTTAAACTCTAGCAGTCCATGCTCAAAAAGATGAAGAAGAGCTTGAGATGAGCTTTAGGCCACCACCCACCCGTCGGCTTCTTCTCATTTCGTCGTCTTCAAAACCTCTGAGAAAGCCGAGCATCTCATATGCTGTGATCCGGAAGGTGGGGCCGGAGAAAGCGGTGGGCCCATTTATGGGCACAGCCACGTCTATCCTGACCACATCCTTGGAACCACTGGGTAGCCCTATTCTTATACCTGCTCCAGCTGAAGCTTGGAGTCCCGAATCAGAACCAAAAGGTACATCACCAGCCCACATCGATCCTAGGTCTACGAACCCAGTCATCCCTATGTCCATCAGTCCGTCTCCAGGTGACCCCAGGTAGATTCTATCTTCGATAGTGGCTACCAATAATTTGGCGCCTGGGGTATAGCCTAAACGATATCCCCTCAGCGTGGAGAATCCTCCGAGGCTCAGTTGAAATGGTGTAGTGGTTTTCCACCCACCAGACCCTGAGATTCTGGCAAATAGGGTATGACGAGGAGTAACCTCGGGCTTCCAGGATGCATAAAAATCAAATTCCCCTAGAAGATCATGCCAGCCTGATTGTGGGGAATCTGCAATTTTCCTCCCTTGCAGGGCAAATGATGAGGTTAGAATCCATCCTCCTGGTGCGATTGCTCCATAGCCCCGCAGGCTGAAAAAAAGATCTTTTTCATTCTGCATGTCATTAGTTGATAGAAAACTGACACCTTTTCCTACGGTCAGATCGAATTCTCTTCCTACAGGGATATCCAAGGATCCTTTGAGACCGTTTAGGCCATTCCTCTTTATGTACTGAATGTTTCTTTGGCCCAAAAGAAGGTTGACTCGAGTGACTCTTTGATCTTGTATTTGGTGTTTTAATGACTGTGTTATTGGCTCAGGAGCCTTTTCAAAAGTTGAAAAATCGCGGTCTCGAATCACTTCGGTGCCCGTTGAAAAGTTATCGAAACTCAGTTCTTGTCTTGAAATTCCAATCCCAAAGAGGGTCCATCCACCAGGCTGTCCAGATCTACCAGCAAAGCTTATTTCCCCCGATCTCTGTCTGAGTGGCTGTAGGGCGTGCGAGTAACCTTGATTGTCGGGCAGATAGTATGCGAATACGTCTTCTCGCAGGAGTATTGATTGTTTTGATGAAACACGACCTATTTCGGCCAGGAATGGATAGGAAAGATCTTGTTCGAAGAAAGTTCCTATACGCGTCTCTCCACCTTCGATTTTTGTTCCCCAATTACTGCCGAGCAAGCGTTTGGATTCAATTCCAACTCCTGTATCTTTTTTCTCTCTTAGCTTGCGGTAGAATCCTCGAACGGCTAGGCCTTGACCAAAGAGATTTTCTTCCGCGATACTCCCTCCAGTAAATTCAAACCCTTCCTCTAAGCTAGTTCCTAAACTTATCTGCAAGGTCCACCGGTCTTGGGTTTCGATTAATACACCCTTGGAGCCATCGGTTTCGTTATAGCTTCTTACATCGGCTGATGCTAAAAAGTCTAGTTCTCTGAGTCTCCTTTCAGATTCCGCGAGTAGAAACTGGCTGTGGCAGTCTCCTTCTGAGAAGAGAAGCTGCTTTCGTAAAAACGTTTCATCCGTTTCGGCGTGTAGCCAGTTTCCGAACCTATATAATTTAGATGGTGGATCTGCCTCCTTGTCTGATCCGTGACCGACATCGAAGACTGGTTTGCTAGTAATGGAAATCGACGAGATGGGCCCCTCGGGACATAGTTGTCCCTTTAAGGTCGATGGGGCATGAAAACCTTTAAAACAAAGGAAAACCAGAATAGCTATAGTTCGCCATTGTAATGATCTATTTTTCACGGTTCTTGACACTCTCTAGTTTGTTGCTAAAGTAGCCGATTACTCGAGTTTAATTTTAAGCTCTCGTTCCCAGAGTAAGGTAACATGTTATATCTTAGGGTGATTAATCTAACATGAGGAAAAGGATACATGTCGACTGATGATGGAGAGTGGCAATCAAGGAAGTATGAGCGAGAGAAAAGCCTGTCCAGATTGCTAGAAAATAATAGAACATATCGGAACCTAACTCCCTCTCAATTATGTGATGAAGCTATCGATAGAGGGGAAGGAAGGTTGACCCACCAGGGAGTTTTCACCGCTGTAACAACTCCACATTGCGGCAGATCTCCTAATGATAGATTTACAGTGAGGGAGTCCTCCACTGCTGGCCATATCGACTGGGGTTCAGTAAATGTTCCGTTCGAAGAGGAAAACTTCTTTTCTTTACGAGAGGAAATCCTTCAATATTTGGACGGCCGTGATCTGTTCGTGCAAGATGCTCGTGCGGGGGCACATCCTGACCTTGGCATTAATGTGCGAGTTGTAACGCATAATGCATGGCATTGTTGGTTCGCCCACAACATGTTTTTGAGACTTTCCCAGAATCAATTAGAGACTTTCAATCCGAATTTTACTGTTCTGCATGCACCAGGGTTTGAAGCTCACCCTGAAAAACACGGAACAAATTCGGGCACCTTTATCGTAGTGAATTTAAAGGAAGGGGAGGTTCTAATAGGAGGGTCTAACTATGCTGGCGAAATAAAGAAATCTATTTTTTCTGCCCTGAACTATATGTTGCCAGATAAAGATGTTCTGCCCATGCACTGTTCTGCAAACCTAGGGCGTAATGGTGATTCAGCTCTCTTTTTCGGGTTATCAGGAACGGGAAAGACCACCCTTTCGGCCGATCCTTTGCGTAATCTGATTGGTGACGATGAACACGGTTGGGGAGCGGACGGGATCTTTAATTTTGAGGGAGGCTGTTACGCAAAAACCATCCGACTGACTCCAGAGAGTGAGCCCGAGATATACAAAACAACCGAAATGGTCGGAACGATCCTTGAAAACGTTGTTTTAAATGAGAACTCTAGTGAGCCAGATTTCGATGACGGAACTATATCCGAAAATGCAAGAGCATCTTATCCGATTGAGTATATACCGAACGCTGTGCTTTCTGGAATGGCGGGACATCCAGAAAATATAATTTTTCTGACCGCCGATGCATTTGGCGTGTTACCACCCATTTCTAGCCTGACATCAGAGCAGGCGATGTACCATTTTTTGTCGGGGTATACCGCGAAAGTCGCTGGTACTGAGAGGGGTATTAACGAACCTAAGGCAACCTTCAGTGCCTGCTTTGGCGCTCCTTTCCTTCCTCGGTCTCCATCGGAGTATGCTAGGATGCTAGGCAGACTGTTGGAAGAACACGGAACTCAAGCCTGGTTGGTAAACACTGGCTGGAGTGGAGGGGGATACGGTGTAGGTGAGCGAATAAAACTTTCGTATACAAGGGCAATGGTGAGAGCAGCCGTCGGCGGCGATTTAAGTGAAGTAGCTGTGAAGGAAGATCCAGTATTTGGTTTGAGTATGCCAGTTACTGTGGCAGGAGTGCCAAGTGAGGTGTTGAATCCCCCTAATGCTTGGAAACATCCTTCAGATTACTACAATGCTGCTTCAGATCTAGCGCAAATGTTCAAAGACAATTTTGATCGACTTGGGCCTGAAATTCCATCAAAAATAAAGCAAGCAGGTCCCAAATGATCACAGCTACAAACAGAACTTGGTTACGCTAACAGTCAGGTAAAAGATAAACTTCAGCTCTTGGTTGATTTTATGAAAAAATCCTTCTGGTTAATGAAAAGCGAGCCCGATGTGTACTCTATCGATGATTTGATTGCTGATGGGAGAACTCATTGGGATGGTGTAAGAAATTATCAGGCTCGTAACAATATGATGAAAATGGCAGTCGGAGATGAGGTACTTTACTATCACAGTAGGCAAACTCCTCCAGCGGTAGTCGGGCGAGCAAAAGTTGTAAGGGAATTCTACCCAGACTTCACTCAGTTTGATGAGGAATCCAGCTATTTCGACGCTCGATCAAGTGAAGAAAATCCCAGGTGGCAAATGGTAGATGTTGAATTTGTAGAGAAATTTGACTCAGAAATAAGCTTAACGGAGATCAAGGAGCAAAAGCCATTGGCTGATATGGTCCTAGTTAACAATTCGCGTTTATCTGTGCAGCCAGTGTCTAAAAAAGAATTTGACTGGATTTTACAAATGAGTCAGTCACAAAGTTAGTTGTAGTACTGGTTAGGAAGAAGGTAGCCGAGGCAATTGAAATATGAAAAACACTAATCCTGAATTAGAATCACAAGCTCAAGTCGACACTGTTGGTCATTTCATAAATGGAAAAATCGTTTCTGGTTCTGAGGACACCCAGGTAGTTTATAATCCAGCTGACGGAAGCGTGCTTCGTGTGGTTACAATGGGCACGGACCAAACAGTGAAGATGGCTGTCGAGGCAGCCGAGGCAGCCTTTCCAGCATGGAGGGAAATACCTCCTGGAAAGAGATCACGGGTCATGTTTCGATTCAAGTCTTTACTAGAAGAAAATTCAGAAAGGTTGGCCAGGATCATCAGTGAGGAGCATGGTAAAGTTCTAGATGATGCCATGGGAGAAGTCCAGAGGGGTATTGAAAATGTAGAGTATGCCTGTGGAGCTCCAGAATTACTTAAGGGCCAATATAGTAAGAATGCTGGACCCGCTATCGATAGTTGGGTTGAGTTCCAGCCATTGGGTGTTGTCGCAGGCATAACGCCCTTCAATTTTCCAGCGATGGTTCCAATGTGGATGTTTCCAATCGCTTTAGCCTGTGGAAACACTTTTGTTCTGAAGCCTTCTGAAAGGGACCCAAGCGCTTCGATAGTTCTGGCTGAGCTACTTACAGAAGCCGGGCTGCCACAGGGAGTTTTCAATGTGGTAAATGGTGGGAAAGAGGCAGTTGATGCTCTTTTGAATGATACAAGAGTGGAGGCGATAAGTTTTGTGGGGTCTACACCTATCGCAGAGTATATCTATCAGACAGGGACAGCTAATGGAAAACGCGTTCAAGCCTTAGGAGGCGCAAAGAATCACGCTGTCGTCATGCCAGACGCGAATACAGAAACTGCAGTAAATGCATTAATGGGTGCTGCATTTGGCTCAGCAGGGGAGCGCTGTATGGCAATTTCAGTAGCAGTCGCTGTAGGAGAAGACACGGCTGACAAACTAATCCTAGGTTTGAAGAAACGTTTAGGAACTTTAAAGGTAGGTTCTGGATGCTCCCAAAATGTTGACATGGGACCGTTGGTTACAAGGGAGCATAAGGCTAAAGTAGCTGGCTATGTTGATCGTGGCGTTGAGGAAGGAGCTTCGTTGGTTGTGGATGGAAGAGATATCGAAGTGGAAGGACTCGAAAGCGGCTTTTTCTTGGGAGCTTGTTTGTTTGATCATGTCAATTCAAAGATGAGTATTTATACAGACGAAATATTTGGTCCAGTCTTGTGTGTTGTTCGAGTAAAAACACTCCAGGATGCGATGGAGTTAATTGATGACCATGAATATGGCAATGGAACTTGTATCTTCACTAGAGACGGGGAAGTGGCTCGGTATTTTACCGATCATATCAAGGTGGGTATGGTGGGAGTTAATGTAGCCTTACCCGTTCCTGTGGCATCACACAGTTTTGGAGGGTGGAAGAGATCCCTATTCGGAGATTTGGCGGCATATGGTCCAGACGGAGTGCGTTTTTACACCAGGAGGAAAACAATCACCCAACGTTGGCCCTCGTCCGCCGGGGATGGAGAGGACATAAGGTTTGCTTTTCCTAGTAATAACTAGTTACCAGGGGAGTCACCTAGAACCCAGTCATTGTTGCTTAGAATCCGATTAGATCTAGTAGATGTAGACGCTTTACAATATAAAACGGGGTGCTATGACTATGTCGCACGACCAGGATGTGTTGAATGTGCAAGATGAGTTTATTTTTCCTGCAGTAAGGCCACTATACGAAAATCCATTGGTACTTACCGAAGGCCAGGGGGTGAGGGTTAAGGATATAGATGGAAGGGAATACTTGGATATGTTCGCTGGCATTCTCACGACTTCGGTTGGTCACTGCAACTCAAAGGTGGTTGCTCGTATGAGTGACCAATTAAAGACACTAGGACATACTTCTACCCTGTATGTGACAAAACCACAAGTCGAAGCGGCTAGACTTTTAGCATCGATCGCACCAGGAAAACTCAGTCAGACATTCTTTACTAATTCTGGAACTGAGGCCATAGAATCTGCGATTCAGATGGCTTTCGTGCATACAGGCCGCAGTGAAGTCATAGGCCTCCGCCAGTCTTATCATGGCAGAAGTTTCATGACGAGCAATTTGACGGCTGTAGGTTCTTGGCGTCCACTAGCGACGTCGTTTCCGGGCATCAAACATGTGCAGACACCCTACCCATACAGGTGTCCATATAAACAGCCCTGTGATGCCAGTTGTACCGAGAAGTTTGCGAATGACATAGAGGATGTTATTCGGACAACCACTAATGGTAAACCGGCGGCATTTATAGCTGAATCCGTAATGGGTGTGGGTGGTTACATAGTTCCTCCTGAAGGATATTTTGAGAGGGCGGCAGAGATAATAAGATCCTATGGGGGTTTATTTATTTCTGATGAGGTGCAGTCTGGATTTGGTCGTTCAGGTGATCATTGGTTTGGGATTGAGCACTCCAACGTAGAGCCAGATATCATGGTCATGGCTAAAGGAATAGCTAACGGAGCTCCAGTTGGTGCTATGACGACGCGCCCAGAAATCGCAGATTCATGGCAGTCTAAAACCATTTCTACTTTCGGAGGCAACCCAATCTCTATGGCTGCTGCAAGTGCTACCATGGAGGTGATGATAGAGGAAAATGTTCCTGCAAGGGCCTCAGAACAGGGAGGCCAGCTCCTAGAGGGTCTCTTAAAGTTTAAAGATGAGTTTGATTGGATTGGAGATGTGCGAGGGAAAGGATTAATGCTTGGCCTTGAATTAGTAGAAAACAAGGATGAGAAAAAACCATTTGCCAGTAAGGCACAGGCATTGTTAGAGTCCTGCAGGGAAGAAGGGCTTCTGGTAGGAATAGGAGGACTTCATGGTCATGTCATCAGGTTGGGACCTTCGTTACTTGTCACCGCAACTGAAATAGAAGAAGGACTTGAAAGGTTTGGGAGAGCCTGTCACAAATTGGGGGCTAGATAGTGGAATCTTCAGGGGGGATAGTCCTGGTACTAGGTGGCTATCTCCTTGTGTTATTAGCCTTGGGGTTTTGGGGGTCTAGAGATTCAAAAAGTCTGGCAGGATACTATGTAGCTGGAAAGAAACTTCCATCGTGGGTGATAGCGTTTAGCTCTACCTCAACCGGTGAAAGTGCCTGGTTGTTACTGGGTCTCACTGGTATGGGATATATGGTCGGTTTTCATGCCTTATGGGTTGTATTGGGGGAGTTTCTGGGTGTTTTAATTGCGTGGAAATATGTGGCCCGGCCATTCAAAGAATACACCGACCGGTATGATTCTATAACGGTCATGGACTATCTAGAAGCTAGATTTAGAGACAATAAACATGTCCTTCGGCTCGTCGGAACAGTCATAATCCTCAGCATGGTTACTGCCTATACTGCTGCACAACTGACAGCATCCGGCAAAGCTTTCAATTCCTTTTTAGGAGCCGATTATGCCACAGGTGTAACACTTGGTGCTGTGGTCATATTGTTCTATACGACAGTGGGTGGCTTTAAGGCTGTAGCTTATAGCGACCTACTTCAGGGAGTATTGATGTTTAGCTGTCTTTTACTACTTCCAGTTGCGGGGATATTGGCATCTGGAGGGTGGGATTCTTTTATAGAAAATCTTCGTTTGCAAGACCCAGCTCTTTTGACTTTAATGGGGAGTGGAGGGTTCAATTTGACATCTGTGTTCAGTGCGATTGGGTTTGTTGCTATTGGATGTGCTTTTCTTGGTTCACCTCAGTTGCTTACTAGATTCATGGCAGCTCGTAGCCAGTCGGACATCATTAGAGGTGCCAGAATAGCAATTCCTTGCATCCTGGTTTTTGATGTTGGAGCAGTTTTTGCTGGCATGGCTGGCAGAGTTTTGTTTCCAGCTTTGACTGATCCAGAAACTGTTCTTCCTGTAATGAGTATAGAGCTATTTCCATCTATAGTAACGGGTTTATTCTTGGTAACAGTCTTGGCAGCGATAATGTCTACCGTGGATTCATTGTTAATTCTAGCTTCTGCTTCAGTTGTCAGAGATGTTATTCAGCAGACCCTGAAAGTAGCAATCCGAGAAAGGGTGCTTTCGCTGATCGGGAAATTAGTCACTGTGGTGATAGGTACTATGGCGTTAGTAGCTGCGTTGATGGAAGTAAGGGCTATATTCTGGTTTGTTCTTTTTGCATGGTCAGGTATTGCAGCTGCTTTTACACCCACGATTATCTGTTCTCTGTTTTGGGATAAAACCACCAAAGCTGGGGCGATAGGTGGGATGATATCAGGATTTGTAGCGACAATTGTATGGGTCCTTTTTTTCAAAGAAAGGTTTTTCGATCTCTATGAAATGATTCCAGGATTTATTGTTGGATTTGCGATGGTTATTGGGGTGAGTTTGTTCAGTAGGCCTCCGCAAGGAGCGAAAGAGGAAATGACTTCAATCATGGTAGAAGCAAGGAAAAGTTTTTTTTAGTAGAGAGGGGGTAAGTTAGGGGTTACCAGGAAAATTGAAAAACTGAGAGAGGATTATGGAGTACTTTCGTGTCTTCTGAAAATTACGAGCAAGTCATTCGTGATCCTTTGTGGAACACTATTCGCTTGGACGAGCATGCTGTAAGAATAGTCAATACCCCAGCATTTCAGAGGCAGCGCTATATAAAGCAATTGGGCTTTGCCCATCTGGTTTATCCAGGAGCAACACACACTCGTTTCGGGCATGCCCTTGGGGTATATCATTTGGCAAAAGTCGCTCTGGGACACTTGAAGGGGTCTGGCCAGCTAAAGGGTGAAGCATTGGAAGAAGCCTGGTTGATACCCTATGCTGGCCTCCTACATGACATTGGCCATTACGCATTTTCACATGCCCTAGAAGAACTTGAGGACAACTTTCTTCTGGGTGATCATGAGGCCGTAAGCGCTCGGTTTTTCGATTCAGCCCAGATGAAGCCCGTGCTAGAATTACTCGGAGAGACCGCAGGAGAGGATATTAAAGCCCTTATTAGAAGTGAAAGTGCTAACCCATTGAGGGGGCTGGTTAGCGGAAGTCTTGATCTAGACAAGATCGAGTACCTCAAGAGAGATGCTCGCTTCTGCGGAGTCCCTTATGGTGAAGTGGATGTAGATAGATTGATTCAAGGAATGTTGCTTCTTGAAGACCCAGTTTCAGGAGGCCTAGAAGTAGGTATTCACGAGAAAGCTGTTGCCGCACTTGAATCCCTTTTGTTTGCCAAGTATCAGATGTTCAGAAATGTTTATTGGCATCATGGTGTCAGGTCTGCCTCTGCGCTCTACAAACGAATTGTGTATGAGGCCGTTGGAGCTGGTATGTTGACTAAAGAGGAATTAGTGGGTCCTACTGATGAAGAATTGATTTATGAAATTTACAGGAGAGCTAAGAGCCAGGATAGTGAGGTCGGCCACAGATTGACTTCTCGTTGGATACCGGCCTTGAAGGAGCGTAAGCTTCCCAAACGGATTATGGAGATCACTGCGGCCGAATTAGAGGGGCGTGTCATAAAAGATTGGGTGCTCGAGGATTCCCATAGGAGAAGAGTGTTCGAAGATCGTTTGGCGAATGAATTGGGATTAGAATCTGGAGAGGTAGTCATTGATTTTCCAGTGAAGGAATCGATGTTTCAGCTAGACCTTTTGATAAAGAGAACAAGGGGAGGAGTGGAAAGATTAGACCTTAGAGGGGTTTCAGGCCTTATCGACCTCCCACGGATGGCGGAATCTCTCTATACAGCAACGAGAGTTCTCAGGATTTTTGCCTTTGAAAAAGGTAATCTGGAGATGGAGAGTGTACTCGAAGAGCTAACCACTGAAGAGGCAAGTTAGTTTATAACTATGCCATTTGTTCATGTCGGAAAATCGTTAAAAAGTGATACTTAGAGATGTTTCCACTATCAGACGAAAATCCGACCGATCTAAAACCGATAGGCACGTCAGTTCTCATTACTTGCTGTATTTTGACCTGGATTGTGTTGCAAAATGGTGGGTTTTCCAGCCAAGTACTTTTGGCTTCGATATGCAAATTCGGAACTATTCCCGTAGAAGTGACTGGCAGTGTGGGGATTGGTATTGAGAGTTCACCTTGTCAAATAGGTGGCTATAGCTGGCAAACCCTATTTTCGTCTATTTTTCTGCACGGCAGTTGGCTGCACTTAATTGGTAATGTTTGGTTCTTGTGGATTTTCGGAAATAATATTGAAGATGCGATGGGGCATTCGCGATTTCTGCTCTTTTTTGTCTTCACTGGGGTCGTGGCCAGCTTAGTTCACACTATCAGTCAACCCAATTCAACTATTCCGATGGTCGGTGCTTCAGGGGCAATCAGTGGAATTATGGGAGCCTACTTGGTACTCTATCCAAGGGCACGAATTCGTACTCTGTTGGTACTTGGGTATGCTGTTACTATCACCCCCATTCCAGCCTGGGTTTTCCTGGGAATATGGACACTAATTCAGATGTTTGGATCTACAGCAAATCCAGTGGGCGCAGGGGTGGCTTATATGGCCCACATCGGTGGTCTAGGCGCTGGATTATTGTTGGTTTTTCTTTTCCGGAAACCTTTGAAAGAATGACAACTAAACAGATTTTGGGAGAGAGGATCGGTCCAGTAATAAGCCATCAGGAACAATGTTTCTGTGGTTGTGTATTAAGGCTGATCGGGGAAGCAGAGAGGGACTAGACAGAATTGCCAGTTTACATTAAAATACTGGGCTGTATAGGATACGGATAGACATCTGGTGCTGTATGGCAGTGGATGTCGCCACTTTCGACCCTGAAAAGGGGTCAGGAGGAATCAAATTTTCATGGCTACGGTTCCAGCTACTAAGGCCGCTCGGTCTCCCAGGAAAAAGACTCGGAAAAAGCAAGTAAACCCACTTGCTAGTTTTGATTCTTCGCTAGATGAAAAGACTGCCCTTGATCAATACCTTCGGGATGTGAGTCGTTATGAGCTGATCACCCCAGAGATGGAAAAAGAGCTTGGTGCACTGGCGCAAGAAGGTGATCAAGATGCTATTCAACGTTTGGCAAGAGCCAATCTTCGATTCGTGATCAGTGTGGCGAAGAAATACCAGAACAGAGGTGTTTCACTCACAGATCTCATCCAGGAGGGTAATGTTGGCCTAGTGACTGCAGCCAGAAAATTTGATCCGGAGCAGGGTGTGAAGTTTATATCCTATGCTGTTTGGTGGATTCGCCAGGCTATCTTGGCAGCTTTAGCTAATCAAGGACGTCCAGTTCGGGTTCCCCTGAATCGGGCATCTGATTTGGCACGCATATTTAGAGAGAAAGAAAGACTAAAGCAGGAACTGAATCGGGAGCCGACTTTTAAGGAATTGAGTAGGGTCACAGATCTTACAGCCGAGCTTATAGAATCTTTGCAAACCCTAAACTCTTCGGAAATCAGGCTAGACGCACCAATTGGAGATAGCGAAGATTCCCAATTGGTTGAGCGCTTCGTAAGTGAGGAAGCAGCTGAGCCCGAACAGGAAGTAGAGGGACGCTTGCTTGCGGAAACTGTGGAGTCTGCTTTGACCACTTTAGATGCTAGGGATGCTAAAGTGCTTAAGCTCTATTTCGGGCTTCAGGGTGAGAGGGAACATACCTTGGAAGAGATAGGAAATATGTTGGGCGTGACTAGGGAAAGGATTCGCCAGCTTCGTGATCGGGCATTGCGTCGGCTTCGTGAAGGAAGAAAAGGCGACGCTCTAGAATCGTTCGCCGCATAATTTTTCTTTTTTGGTCATTCTTTTTAGTGTGAGAGCTCCTTGAATAGGGAGTCATTCTAAGTTTTGGATTGGATGACTGGAGTGGTAAATTCAGTCGGTGGCGGAGCCTATCAAGTCTCGGTCTCTCCAGAAGATAGTCCAGTAGAGGCATATCTGCGGGGAAGACTAAAACTCCAAAATCGAGTAGGGGATCGGGTTGTCATCGGGGACAGAGTGGCTGTGGTTGAGACATCTGATGGTTCCTATGTTATTGAAAAAATACTTCCCCGCGAAAATGCTATCCTAAGAAGTCGTGGCAGTGGGGTTGAAATCAAAGTATTAGTGGCCAATGTCGACAGAGTTCTTTTGGTTGTTGCAGTGAAGGATCCTCAGCCTCGCAAGAATTTCATAGACAGGATGTTAGTTCTCGCTGAGTCAGAGGGCATCAAACCGGTGGTAGTCATTAACAAAATAGATCTTGCCGACACAAAAAAAGAGATGGAATGTCTAAGCACTATATATAAATCGGTTGGGTATGACGTGATTCGGACGAGTGCGGAAACTAAGGAAGGGATTGACCATCTTGCTTACGAAACAAAAAGTGGTATTACAGCATTGGCGGGTCAGTCAGGTGTTGGTAAATCAAGTTTGATCAATTGCTTAGATCCCAATATTTCGTTGAAGACCTCAGAGGTTAGTGCTAAACATGGAACTGGTCGCCACACCACAGTCAGGTCAAGATTGATTCCATTTAGTAACGGAGGCTGGCTCGCTGATACCCCTGGGTTTAGTAATGCTGGAGTAAAAGGACTCATTACCCGAGACGACCTAGACTCATGTTTTCCTGATTTTATTCCCTATATTTCGGGCTGTCAGTTTCGTAGCTGTAGCCATCTTCATGAGCCAGATTGTTCTGTCAAGCAGGCTCTGTTAAAGGGTTCTATTCTTGGGAGTCGGTTTGAGAGTTACCAGGTCCTCTATGGGGAACTTTAGGGACTGTGGACAGTGGGCGAATCTGAGGCCCCCCTATAGCAGGATTGGTTGCGACCTCTATGGGCCATTCGTAAGCGTCTCTCAGTTTGGATTCACTAAGTACTTCTTTAGGTGTCCCTGTAGCGACAACCTTTCCTTGACTCAGTAATAGGAGGTGGTCGGAGAACTCTGAGGCAAGGTTGAGGTGATGTGTAATCAAGATTATGGTCATACCTTCAACAGTCAGCGTTTTTAGTAGGTTGAAGATGGACATTTCATATCTGACGTCCAGATTTGCAGTGGGTTCATCTAGTATCAGGATTTCTGGCTCTTGAGCTAAGGATCTAGCTATACGTACCCTTTGTAGTTCCCCTCCAGAGAGTGTAGACAACTGTCGATTTACTAAATGCTCTATATCACAATTTTTTAAGGATGCCGAGATAGCTTTTTGATCCACGATGGTTTCAGATTGGAAAGAGCGTAAATAGGGATAGCGGCCCATGGCTACCAGTTCTCTGACAGTCAGCGGGAAAGCGAATGTTTCCGACTGTGGGACTACAGCGACTTCTTTGGCCAATGCTGGCCGAGTCCAGTGAGAGAGCGACAGTCCATTTATAGATACGTTGCCAGTCCTAGGTTTCACTAATCCCATTATTGCTTTTAGTAAGCTGGACTTTCCTGATCCGTTTGGTCCTAAAATTGTATAAAAAGAGGATTGGAGAACTGTCATCGTCACACTATCCAATGCAGGTTTTTCAGAGTTAGGGTAGTGCACGGTAAGGTTAGAAGTTTGGACTTTGGTTACTTGGTTAATCATGAGCGTCCCGTTTTCATGTTCCGACGCAGTAGCCACAAGAATGCTGGAACTCCAAAGAGAGCTGTTACAACTCCTACTGGAATTTCGGCAGGTGAAATTAGGATGCGAGACAAGGTGTCTGCGAGAGTGAGGAAGGTGGCGCCGCAAAGGAAACAGAGAGGAAGTAGGAAGCGATAGTCATTACCAATAAGTAGTCTGATCCCGTGGGGCACGATAAGCCCGACAAATCCGATTATGCCAGTTGCTGCTACACCCGCAGCGGTCATGAGTGATGCAACGATGTATCCCGTCAGCTTCACGCGTTCTACTTTTACTCCGAGATAATTTGCTGTGTCTTCACCAATAGTTAGAAGATTTAAGGGTCTCGCTAAGCCAAGGAGGATGATTACACAGGGGAAGGTGTACACGCTTACCACTGTTACTGTTGACCACTCTGCCCCTGAAAGGCTTCCCATCATCCATAGGACAGCGCTTCTAAGGTTAGGAGCGTCTGAGAGTGTCAAAATCAGCGAAATACACGCAGAAAAGAATGCGCCAGTCACCACTCCAGCCAATAAAAGAACCCGAACATCTATCTTCTGGCTGTGGTTGGAAGAAACGGCTAATACAATGGATATTGCTAAGAGGGATCCTATAAAAGCTGCTGCTGGAAGGGTCCATGCTTGTGAGGCCACTAACCCAAGGGAAAGGACCAACACTGCTCCTGTGGCGGCCCCACTAGAAATACCCAGGATGTATGGTTCTGCCAGAGGATTTCTCAGCAAAGCCTGAAATACAGCACCAGCTAATGCTAACCCACCACCTACCATGATTGCTAGTATCGTCCTAGGACCACGAATTTCCCTGACAATGTAAAGGTTTTCAGGAGGCCCTTCTCCTCTGAGGGTTTCCAATATTTGTGCTGATGTTAAATCTACTGGACCTAGCCATATACTTAGTCCAGTTGCTACCACCAAAGCAGTAAAGAAGATTAATCCGTATACCAAGGGTTTCATCGAAACACCTCAGGGTGAAGGACTTTAGCAATCTCAACAACCGCTTGTCCTAAATTCGGGCCAGGTATTTCAATGGAAGGTGAGAGTGTTGCAACTTCAATGTTTTGCAGGTTGTCTGACAGTAGTGTGTTTTCTGTTGATAAGATTAGATCCAGTGGTCTAATATAGAACTCTTCCAGGCTTACTGGTACATATTGGTGTTCCAGGTCTTCAAAAATGTTGTAGCCACCGCCTGCTACTATCAGTTGATGTATATATGTGTCGGGACCAGAGACCCATGGTGGTTCACCACCCAGTATATAAGCTACCTTAGGTTTAGCTTTATTTGCCACTTTTAGCTTAACCGCTTCTAGGGAGGTATTTATACTCAACACTATTGAGTCTCCTAGGGGTACCCTGTCAGTGATTATGCTTAGTTTTTTAATAATCTCTCTTGCGTCGTCCAGCTTATCTGGTCGGATCATGAAACCAGTGACCCCAGCGTTCTCCAGGTGTCTTTTTATTGATGGATCAGAATTTCCTGCAAATCCAATTACTAAATCTGGACGCAAAGAAAGTAGTATTTCTAAATCAGGATTCAGACCTGTTCCTACCGATGGTAAGTCGATGATTTCTAGCGCATCATCAAAATCTGTTCTTGCTATTAAACTATTTCCAGCATCCATAGCCAAGAGGGTTTCTGTAGCTGAAGGAACTAGAGATATAATTCGGGTCGGTGATTTTGAAAATGTATGCGTTTTGTTTTCATAATCAGTGACTTGGATTGGGTAAGCTTGAGAGGTAGATACGAGTGTATACCCAAAGTGACCACTAGCACTATTATTTTTTGGAGATTCACATCCAAAGCAAATAGTCAGGACTGCCAGGGGTAAGTGTAGACGAAAGGCTCCAAAATTTAGCATCGTTCAGGATATTTCGTTCTGTGAAGTATCGAAAGGCCCACATGAGTCGATGTACATTCTGTTCCAGGTATCTCCCGTGTTGCCTAGAACAGAAATCCATTTGGAAGTTTCTCCCATTACCTCCAAAATGATTTCGGATATTCCATCTCCGTTTAGGTCTAAGTGATCGAAATAACGTCCAGCTGCTTTACCTTCTGGAACGGCTGGCCGATAGTCGACGTAAGTGGGCTTGTAGCCCACTCCATCGCTATTCGATCCGATGAGAAGAATGGAATACATTCCTTCAGAAGCGGGGCTTATTTCCAGGGACCCATTCTTGGTGAACGTGGCTATTATAGTGGGTGTTTGATCCTCTCTCAACCTAAAGAAATTGAGTGCTTGACGACTTTCGAGGACCGATGATGGCCAAGTTGCTCCAACAGAAGGAATTACGTCTATAATCATATCGATTGAGGCTTGCCTCAAGGCTCTGGTTTGAATGACGGGACGATAGTCTCGAACATCATTGCTAGTTGAAAATTCTTGAGCAAGAGCCAAGAAAGATTCGGCTTCATCAACACCAGGTGCCAACCGGACAATTCCTTTGGCTTCTGGCCTTGCGTGGCAGTAATTTGCATTTAATTGGTTATGGGTGGTTGTTAGTGTTCCAATTTTGTGACCATTTGAAAAAAGAGAGAATTGAGATCCCAATTCAAAGTAATGTTTAGCAAACTCCTTTGATCTTTCCTTATAGCTGTTGGAGGGAGTGGATAGGAATCCATTGGGGAGAATTTCTACTATAGGAATGAGAGAGCCTTCATCTCCTGCCTTTGATCCTAGATACAAGAAGGTGCGTCCTGTTAGGATAGGTCGATCTGAGTTTGCTATCGAATGGATGCCAACGGTGTCTTCTACAGGAAGTTTCTCAGGGGCTTCCACACTTATTTCGATGCCCCCCCATTGAACAGCTTCGCAGGAGGTGAAGATTCCTACGGTGCCACAAAAAAGCGTAAGGATGCCGGGGGAAAGTATTCTAAATTTGGGGGATAATGATGTTTTGCGAAGGTAACTAAAACTGTGACGTTGCTTGAAACGGTTCATTAGTCCCTAGTCAGGTGTAGGTTTCCCCATCGGTCAACTTTCACACTGCAACGAGGTGGGATCCAGGTGGTAGAGCTATACTCTGTGATTACCAATGGTCCGAGGAGATCGTATCCAGGGTAGAGATCAGTTCGCTGAAATCTTTTGACTTCCCTCCATTGTCCATCCAAGAAGACTACTGTAGAGCTACTCTTGGGCGGAGTGTCAGAACTTTCCAATTGCTTCGTTTCAAACTCAGGACCAGGTGCTGAAACAACTGATCTTAGGGTGACAGCTATTACGGGTCTGTTGGAGTGTTGATACCCATAACGTTCCTCATGCAAAGCGTGGAAACACGAGTCCCAAGATTCTGCAGGAACGCGCAATTCAAAGCTCTGGCCTTCGTATCGTGCTTCCACCCAACGCTTCAGAATGAGTCCTTCTTTGTCGATTCCTTCGGAGACCATCTCATTTATGATGGTTTCTTCGAGTTCCAGAAAAATAGCTTCCATATCCTCCTGTGCCCCGACTCTGTCAGAGGATGTCAATACAGTTCTAGATGTTTCACGAGTTATATCAGCCGAAAGGATGCCATAGGCAGATAAAAGACCAGGAAGAGGGGGAATTATGGCTTTAGCAGTGCCCAGTTTTTCAGAAAGGCTAGCGGCATGGAGTCCGCCCGCCCCCCCAAAAGCGACTAAGGAGAATTCTGCAGGATCATAGCCCTTTTCCACGGAGATTACTCTCAAGGCACGTTCCATTGTAGAATCAGCGATCTTCAGTATTCCATCAGCTGCCTCTTCGAGCCCACAGCCTAAGGAATTTGCGATTTGTTGCAAGTGTGGTTCAATCGACGCTCGCTCTAATGAAGTAGATCCATCTAGCAAACCATCTACAGGAAGGTGCCCTAGCCAGACGTGTGCATCGGTTACAGTGACTCCTTTCCCACCCTTACCATAGCAAATAGGTCCAGGATCTGCTCCAGCTGATTGTGGTCCGACTCTAAGTGCCCCACCTGGGTCTATCCTTGCCAAAGAACCGCCTCCTGATCCAACGGTATGGATGTCAATCACAGGAATAGCTACTGCTTGTCCAGCAATTTCGAATTCTGTTGTATGGGTTGGAATACCTGGACATAAAGAAACATCGGTAGAGGTGCCGCCCATATCAAAGGAAATGATATGGTCATCGCCTCCCCTCTTGCTCCAGGCAAGAGCTCCAACTACACCTCCAGCTGGTCCAGAAAGTAATGTGTGAACTGGTTCTAGGGTCCCTCTCCGTATCGGTAAGGAACCACCATTGGATCCCATCAAATTTATTCTTTGGGCACCTGATTCAGACTCTAGACGAGCAAGGTACTTGGCCATTTTTGGAGCAACATAGGCGTTTGTAACTGTTGTTGACGTGCGCTCATACTCTCTGTATTCAGGCAGTAATTTAGAGGAGGTAGAAATAGGTATGCCCAGAGAAGACACACTTCTTTCAATTTTGTCTTCGTGCTCAGGGTTGGCATAGGAATGTAAGAAAACGATAGCAATCGATTCTGCGTCTTTTAGGTAATCAAGGAGTTCTTTTATCTCATCAGAATTTAAATGTTGGATCACCTCTCCGGTTGGCCCCATCCGTCCACGAATGCCTTTCCTATCACTTCTAGCGACTATAGGAGGTAGCCGATGACCAACAAGCTCGTATAGTTGCGGTCGATTTTGCCTGCCTATTTCAATTATATCTTCGAAGCCTGAGTTCGTAATCAGCTTTACTCTGGCACCAGTACGTTCTAGCATGGTGTTGGTCGAGACAGTGGAACCGTGGAGAAGACTGTAGTCGTTCGTAGTCTTTGTGAATAGACTGTTTATACCCTGCAAGACCGCTTCGGCTGGATCACCCGGTGTCGATGGTATCTTTAGGGTGCGCAATTGGTTATTCTGAAAAAGGAGAAAGTCTGTAAAAGTACCCCCAGTATCAACGGAAATTATCCGTGAGATCTTTCCCTTTTTTTCTGTACTCATATGTTTCTGTCCCTTGAAGGACGTTTATCAATAGTGATAGACTGGTCAGATGACAAACAAACCTAGCTTCAAAGAATTTCTAACCCAAGTGACTGACAGGGGAGTTCTTCCGATATGGGAAGAGTTCTCGCTTGATGGTGACGATCCCGTAATAGCCTATTCAAAAATTCGATGTGCGCCCTTTAGTTTCCTTTTTGAATCTGTGGTTGGTGGTGATCAATGGTCTCAGTATACATTTCTAGGAACTAAACCTTCTCAAATTTGGCGATTGAGTCGAGGGGTTGTTGAAATTTGGACGCCCGGGACTTCTTGGGAACTAGTGCAAACGAATGATCCTCTCCAAGATTTAAGTAATCGATTGGAGCAACGTCGTCCGGTATCATCGTATGATTTGCCCAAATTTTGGGGCGGTGCTGTGGGATATTTCGGATACGATGTCGTTCGGATGATCGAAGAATTACCGAACCAACCAGAGGACGACTTAAATCTGCCAGATGGTTTATTTGCCTTTATGGATGTTGTCCTAGCAGTGGATAATATGGCTGGTTCTGCAATGGCCATCGCATCTGTAGAAGTAGATATGGAATTGGATGAAGAAGAGCTTAGGTACAGATATGATGCAGCAGCGAAGAAAATCACTGGATTAATCGACTCTATAAAGTCTGATACCAATTCTGCTGTTGTAAATCCAGGACTGGAACCATCTAAAGATCCAGAATTCTCCAGTACTGTGGAACAGAGTGTTTTCGAAGAAAATGTCCTAAAGATAAGAGAATATATAACTGCTGGGGATGTCTTCCAGGTTGTCCTGAGCCAACGATTTTCTATGACAATAACGGGGACTCCATTTGACCTCTATAGTGTGCTAAGAAATCTCAACCCATCTCCTTATATGTACTTACTGGAAATGGAAGATTTTTCCCTAGTGGGAAGCTCACCAGAAGTTCTCGTGCGCCTTAGGGACGACAAGGTAACGGTCAGACCAATTGCTGGAACACGCCCTCGGGGTAAAAATCCAAAAGAAGATATGGATTTTGAATTGGATTTAAGGCGGGATGCAAAGGAACTGGCTGAACATCGCATGCTTGTGGATTTAGGAAGGAATGATATAGGGAGAATAGCGGAGTATGGGTCTGTCAAAGTGACTGATTTGATGGTGGTAGAAATGTATTCTCATGTCATGCATTTGGTGAGTCAGGTGGAAGGAAATTTAGCTGAGGAGCTTTGTGCCATGGACGTCTTCAAGGCCTGTTTCCCAGCTGGAACAGTCTCTGGCGCTCCCAAGGTCAGAGCTATGGAAATTATTGACGAACTAGAGCCGCTTGCGAGAGGGCCTTATGCTGGAGCTGTCGGTTACTTTGGTTGGGGAAGTTTGTCGATGGATCTTGCCATTACTATCAGGACGGTTTTAGTCAGCGAGGGAAGGGCTTTTGTTCAAGCAGGTGCTGGTATTGTGGCCGATTCTGAACCTAGAAGGGAGTTCGATGAAACGGTCAACAAAGCCAGGGCCCTTTTAAGAGCAGTATCGATGCTCGAAAATAGCGAGGATTGAAGAGCGGGTTACACTGCTTGATATACTTATTCTATCGCAGCTTGTTTACACTGGAAAACTCTTGGTAAAGATGTGCTATTGTCCGTATTCCATTTTCAATATTTTCTTCTGGGAACCATTCATTCGGGGCATGGAGGTTACATCCAGGGTAGGAGAATCCAAGCAACAAAACAGGGCTTTCCAGCACTTGTTCTAGGACATTTACGATAGGTATACTCCCACCTTCTCCAGCAATAACCGACTCCTTGTCAAATACTTTTGTCAATGCAGAATCCACGGCTGATTTCAATTTTTCATTCAGTTGAGATCGCCATGGCATACCACCGTGTAGGTGTCTGATAGTGACTTCAACCCCTTTTGGCGCAACTTGCTCCACATGTTGTCGGAATAGCACTTCAATCCTTTCTGGAGTCTGGTCAGATACTAGACGGAAGCTCACCTTGGCCTGAGCTACGCTGGGGAGTACGGTTTTTGCTCCCTCACCTGTGTAACCAGAATTTAGTCCATTAACTTCAACCGTCGGTCTTGTCCAAAGACGTTCTAGTACTGTGTATTGTTGCTCTCCACCACAGAGCTCTCTACCTATTGATTCTTCGAAATCTCCTTTGTCAAAAGGAAGTGTTTTTAGAGCTTCTACCTGCTGCGCCGGCCATTCCACAATGTCATCGTAAAAATGATCAATTGCGATCTGCCCTTCTGAATTCTGCAGGCTAGCTAAGATCTGTGCCAGAGCTAAAGCGGGATTTACTACTGGCCCACCACAGACTCCCGAGTGCAAGTCGCTAGACGGACCTCTCACCTCAATGTCAAAATAGGCTAGTCCTCTTAGTGAACAAAGAATAGATGGTAGCCCTGGAGCGATCATACTAGTGTCGGAAATAAGAGTGACGTCACAAGATAGACGATCTTTTTGACTTTCTACGAAGGGGAGCAGATTGGGAGACCCTACTTCTTCTTCACCTTCGATCAGTAGAATAAGGTTGACTGGAAGGTTTCCAGGGCCCTTGAGGAAAGCCTCGGCAGCCTTGAGGTGCAGATACAATTGCCCTTTATCGTCCGCAGACCCTCTGCCATAAAGGCGTCCATTTCTTATCTCGGGCTCAAACGGTGGGGAGTTCCACAGCTCAAGTGGCTCTGGAGGTTGTACATCGTAATGTCCGTAGACTAAAACTGTCGGAGCATTGTTTCCAGCTTCTCGCCATTCTCCCAGTACGATCGGGTGCCCAGGAGTTTGATGAATTTCCGCCTGTAGGCCAGATTGTTCGATCATGCCTTTCAGCCATGATGCTGCTTCTTGAACTTCTTCGAGGTGATCAGGGCTGGTACTTATGGAAGGGATTCGTAGGAACTCAAGCATTTCAGACTTGAAGGTCTCAAGATTTTCACCAATGTATTCTTGGGGGGATCGCAAGTAGTTCAAAGTAGTCCACGTATGCCCCATCGATAGATAAAGCTAATGAAGAATGAAAAGAATATTGCGCCTGCCATACCACCTGGACTTAAAGCTGCCGGTTCTTGGAACTCAAAGATGCCCACGCCCAACATGCCACCAATAGTAGCTCCAAAACTGCTAAGGATTAGCAAAATGGGCAGATGGCCAGGAGTTTCTTCTGACCTGCTGATCACCTTTCTCATTAGTAGTCCCACCATGCAACCTACGGAGATCCATATCCCTATACCAATCCAGTTTTCCATTGATTCATTCCTTAAAATTTCAAAGTTTCTGTTTATTTAAGATAAATCTAAACGGTAAGTTCTTTTCTGCGCCAGAGGCAGTTCTATTGATCGAGGCTTTACCTCGCTTAAGTTTCAGTTTCTCCAAGTTTGGCTTCTTTAAACATTCCAAGCATGAATAGAAGTTGCTCTTCACGCATTGTCAGTTCGTTTTGTAGTGCAAGGATTTTTTGTTGAAAAATCTCACTGTTTCTGGTATGCCTTAATAGGTATTCTTGAGCTATTGTTGCAGTTTCTTTATCATCGATATCCAGGGCTAGTTGTTTCCTTCTTTTGCATTTAGATATCTCTTCGATTTCTTTTTCTGTTTGGGTTGAGCAATGTTCAATTTCCATCCTGAGTCTGTTGATCAGGTTTTCGGCCTCCCGGATTTTGCTCTGCATCTTTTCTGTTTGGGCTTGTGAGCTGTCCAAGGTTGAATCTTGTTCCAATTCGTATTTAAAATTTTCAACGGCTTCCAGCCATGACGCACGCAAATTTTTAAACATGTTCCAGTTCGCTATCCGCTAAGTGTGGAGAAAACGATTTCGTGCTATGTGTTTTTAAGATTAGTAACATTCTAGACTTGTATTCAACCTACTATACACTGATGTTATTTGAAGTGGATGAAGGGGCAAGCCCTTTTATTTGCTTTTTTGGAACTAACGTTTTAATAAGCGGTTCTTGTCGGTTGTCACGGACGCAATAGAGCGGGCCTTACTATGTCGATGAAAGAAGTAGTAACAAAAGGAGTTTTCTATATCCGATTCTAGTCGTATCTCATCTTTTGTGGCTTTAGTTCTTTTGGAAACAATCCAGGAAAAAGATCAGCCTCGTGAGGTCTTGAAAGAAGAAAACACTTCAGTGACAATTCCACGAAGGCTTGGACTCAGTCAGGTTATAGTAGATCGGATTGATGTCTACCACCAAGAAGTCAAGAGAAACCGTAAGATTACAGATCTTGAATTCAAGGATTTAGTCGGACTCGTAAATAAAAGGCCAGATTCTGTAGACATCTTTTTGGAGTGTGGGAAGCGGTTGGCTTTTGATCCGTTAAACTTACCAAAAATTGTTTCAAGGCTATTCATAGTTCTACGGGCAAAAAGAAGAATAAACCGGAGTTTCATAAGGTTATTTGGAAGGAGGATTGGTGGCTTTTCTGGGTCAGGCCTGACTTTGGAAAGCAGATCCCATCTTTTTATGGAGATGGACCCTACCGGAAATGCTTGTGCCTTAGTTGGGGGTATCTGTTTAGAGTCTGTGAGAGGTTTGGGTGCGACTGGTATTCAGGTGGAACATACCGCCTGTGAATCAGCGGGTGATGCTTTCTGTAGATGGGATATTCGAGGGATGTGAATTCTTTGCAGGTTCATCCGAATTTTCTAGATTCCACTCTGTTCCTGCTACCGCTCCCGGTATATTGTCTCTAATCCGAACTTCTCATCTTCATTAAATCGTTCTGGGACTTCCTGCCACTATCCTTCTACTAGTGTCTCCCCTTCTTCAATTTTCCAGTATTAATCGCTCTCGCCAACTGAGAGAGACCAGATAAGTTGTACAGGACAGCAGGGTAGCTGCTATGAGTGTGTGAAGTGAAACGGGGATGATTGCCAATAAAGAGTAGACAGATAGAAAACCTAATATGACTTGAAAAACCCCAAGAACAGCGGCTGTCATCGCAAAGGTCCTTATTTGTGAGCCCCTTTGAAGATCAAATGACTTATAAGCCAAAACTATCAAGGATATCAATACGATGATCCCCAGCAATCGGTGGGTAAAATGGGTTATTACTGAGACTGCTTCTAATGGTGGGATCCATTCTCCAAAACAGAGCGGAACATCTGGACATACCAAGCCAGCTCCAGTATGTCTCACAACTCCTCCCAATACCGATTGACCAAATATCAAGACGGCGCTCAACACACCTATTTTTTCGACATCAGAAAGTTTTTTCAAGTTTTGCTTCTCAACGGTAGTACTTTGGGGAGACGTCACCGCTGTAAGAACTGTTACTAGTGTGAGAAATAAGAAGGCTAGTGCCAAGTGTGTTGTGGATATTGCATCTGGAAGCTTTAAGATTACTGTCAGTCCTCCAAAAACACTTTGAACCAATAAGAGCAAAATGCCTACACATGACCAAATTCTTATCCCTGGTCTTTTTTCTTCTGCTTTCCACCCAATCCAGGTGGCTACTGCAAATAATATCACGAGGGCACCAGCAACTAATCTATGAAGGTGTTCCCAAAAAATTCCACCAGTCATTTTTGGAAACATGGTGCCGTAACAGGTAGGCCAGTCGGGGCATGCTAGGCTGGATCCAGTTGCGTGTACTATACTTCCAAGAAATAGCAATCCTAAGGTCCAGAAAGTGGCCAGGAGGTATAACTTATGATGGGCAGAAGATTTCATGATCAGGTTCATTTCTCTCGTTAGATAGGGGTTTACTGATATCGTGAATGATTGTTGTTCTCTGGGAGATTTAACCTCCCTGCTAAACAGTCTTACTGTTGTTCTAAATTATCAGCTTGAATACCCTTTTTTAACCAAGAACAGTTCTTCCTATGGCTCTAATTCCTAAGACAATGAATCCCAGTGCCAGAAGAGCACCAACTCCGTGAGGAGTGTACGACTTCTCTTCTAGGGGCCGTCTTCTCATTATGGATACTGGTATTTGTCCCACTGCCGCTGCTAAAATCATCATAAAGATATGGCCAATCAAGGCAGGTTGGAACCGTCCACTCAGAATCAATGCGAATCCTAACAAAAGTTGAAGATGTATTGATCCAACAAAGCTTGAGGCTAGGATTCGAATCCTAGAATCGTAGGGTTTTGCGCTAATAGCACCGTAGATTGAATACCCGAGCGTCAGCACTCCGAAAAGGAGTATTATGTACCTTAGGCCTGAGTGTGCATTGAATAAAAAGTTATCCATGATTTGTCTTTCATCCTTTATTGATTTTTTCGCAGTATGTTAATCAGTCTTTCATTCACAGACGACTTTCTTGCCTGATGATCTTTTGTTGGAGGATAAAGTGATCCAGGTCGGACACCTCCTCCAGTGAGCCCTTGTTCTAGTTGGAGGATTTCTCTTAGAATTTGACAGAGATCTCTATCAGTTTCATTACTTTGTCCAAAACAGGATGGTTCTTCTCGATCAATACGTTCCTTCCAGTCTCTCAAGTCTAGCAAAAACGCTTCTCTTTGTTCGTACATTTCTTGGTTTATTGTGGGCATTAAAGGGTCAGGTTTTACAGTTACTGACTGACTAACCTTTGTCCCTCTCGCCTCTATTTGGACGGTATAAATACCTGGGGAAACCCAAGCGCCAAGGTTTTCTATGGGTCTAGCTAAGTTGGGATCGTCGTGGCTTTTCCAGACTTCCTGTGCATCGGTGAGTGAATGTCGAAGATCCCAATTTACCCTGTGGGTCCCTGGGCTGGGTGGAACGGACATGCTTCGAATTGTTTCACCTGTGGGGTTCTGAATATGCATTATGGCTGGCCCACTACCTTCTCCAAGGCGATAGGTGATAATGGCTCCTGACACTGGATTAGTTCCATGGAATTCGGCTTGTCCCCTGTAGGATGTGTCTTTCTTATAGTTGAAAATAGTAGCATCTCTAATACTGAAAATGTGTGGTGATTGTTCCGAATCTGAAAGAGCCCACTCCGCAAGAGGGGAAGTATCGTCTAGGATCCAAACGCTTTGCCCATGGGTTCCTATAACGAGGTCTTTTTCTCTTGGATGTATGGCCATGTCATCCATAGCGGTAGTTGGAAGATTTTCGAGTTTTGCCCAGTCAGATCCATTATTGGTGCTCACAAAGACAGAGTGTTCAGTACCCACGAACAAGGTGTTTGGATTGTCAGGATGTTCCAGAAAGGAGTTGATTGAACCTGAGGGCAAGTTGTTCATCAATGGAGTCCATGTTTCACCGAAATCTTTGGTGACGAACAGGTAGGGAGAGAAGTCTCCATCGCGATGCGCATCAAATGCTACGTAAGCTACTTCGGGGCCAAGTATGGAACTGGCGATCCGGCTCACATAGGTTCCATTTCGCACGCCTTGTACGTTGTTGCTTAATTCGCTCCAAGTTGTTCCCCCGTCACGTGACATTTGGAGGTTCCCGTCATCCGTTCCGACCCAGAGCACTTCTGAATCGATGGTTGACTCTGCGATCACTACAATTTCACCGTAAGATGAAGTTCCGTCATTGGCTGAGATGGTTATGTCGGCACCTCTCACTCCCATTAGTTCCATTTCATTTCGGTCTTCACGTCGAGTTAAGTCTTCGGTGCGTGTCCAGGATTCACCATTATCTTGAGAGACGAATAGTCTGTTGCCACCCAAATAGACTCTGGCTGGGTCATGGGATGATACCAGGCTTGGTGATACCCAGTCCCATCTATATCGGCTTTCAGTTAAGTTTGCTCTTGGTCGTATATCGATCATATCACCTGTTTCAGGGTCAAAACGATAGTACCCGCCTCCATTGGAGTTGCCGTATACAAAGCGATGGTCAATGGGATTGGGTTGCTGATACATACCATCTCCAAATCCAGTCTGTCTCCAGTCATCATTGGTAATGCCAATCCATCCTCTTGTCCGAGAGGGTCCCATCCACGAGTGATTGTCTTGCATCCCTACATAGACATAGTATGGATCTCTATTGTCCAGACCTAAAGCATATATTTGTCCTATTGGAATGTTATTGAGTTTACGAAAGTTGTCCCCCTGATCATAAGTTTCCCATAACCCTCCATCTCCAGCTAGGTAAAAGTGGTTTGGGTCGGAAGGGTTAATCCAGACAGCGTGTTGGTCAGCGTGAACACCTACGTCATAGGTAGGTCGCTCTGCTATTTCTGAGAAAGTAGCTCCGCCATCTTCACTCTTGTAGGATGAGGTGGCTAGCACATAAACTCTATTTGAATCTGAAGGATCAATAAATATTTTAGAGTAATACATAGGTCTAGGGTTTAGTGAACTGACTTTGGCCCAACTGTTACCACCGTTTTCTGTTCGGTAAGTTCCCTGTGCACTAGCATCGGCATGTTCTATCAGGGCGTTGAGGATGTTTGGATTGGATTCGGATATGGCTAAGCCAATGCGCCCTTTGTCTCCAGTGGGAATACCATTTGTGAGCTGTTTCCAAGTTGCTCCAGAGTCTTCGCTCTTATAGACTGCACTGCCTGGCCCTCCACCATTGAAGCCCCAGGTACGACGAAGCCTTTGGTAGGTGGCGGCGTAGAGAATACTTGGATCTTCAGGGTTTATTACGAGGTCTACTGCTCCTGTGTAGCTATCAACAAACAGGGTTTTCTCCCAAGACTGTCCACCATCAAGGCTACGGAAAACGCCTCTTTCTTCACTGGGTTGCCATAGGTTGCCTAGCGCAGCTACATAGACAATTTCAGGGTTTATAGGATTGACTATCACTTTTCCAATATGACGTGTCTGTGTTAGTCCAAGGTGTTGCCAAGTTTCTCCGGCATCGTCCGAGCGATAGACCCCATTGCCCCACGAAGTGCTTTGACGATTATTTTGCTCGCCAGTACCTGCATAAACGATATCTGTGTTTGAAGGTGCTATGGCGACATCCCCAAAGGTGCTAACCGTCTGATCGGCGAAAATATTTCGCCAAGTGTGCCCCCTATTTGTTGTCTTCCAGAGACCTCCAGAGGCAGAAGCAACAAAAATTACAGAGGGGTTTCCTGGCAGTACTGCCAGGTTGTGAATTCTTCCTCCGGTCACGGCTGGACCGATCAAACGGGGTTTGAAGGTGGAAAGATCGGACTCACTAATCACACCACTTTGTGCGCCAACCAAGGGAGGCGCAATTGATATGCAGGCTAATAACGCGATCATTTGAGATTTGAAAATGGTTTTCATGTTTTTCATCAAACCTAATTTAGAGGTGTTTTGTTATCTTCGTTTCCTGAAGGGTAAATAGGGATTACTGGGTCTAGATGGTATCCATGATATATCAAGAGTTAAGTACTTTTTGTATTTCCTTTTTGGCTTCAGGATGGAGATCTTCGATGTTGTTCTGCATCCAGTATAGATAGTCTGGCTTATCAGCTGCTACACTCTTCAAGGTCTGTCCCTTGTGTTTTCCTTTTACGAAAAGGACATCCGTACCCTCTCGCTGAAACCATTCGTCAAAACCGATTCGAAGTGGAGATCGATCACAGTAGGAATGAAGGGAATCCATTTCGGGAGACAAATCCGGGTACCTCGTTAACTGGGCGCCAAGAACAGCTACCGTTGTTTGGATGTCGGACATGGCAGTGTGTGCTTCCGTGTGCTGAACGTCCAAGTAAAACCTAGCGGCCGCAGACAGATCTCGGGGTTCTTTTCTGTGATATATAGTTTGAACATCTATGATGCGTCTGTTTCGATGATCGAATTGTATTCCACATCGTGCGAATTCAGCTATGAGCATCGGCAGATCAAAACGTCTCACATTAAAGCCGCCTAAATCACAGGGATCTAATAATTGAAAAAGATTTCTTGCTCTTGACTCGAATGGCGCCTCTGACTTCAGATCTTCGTCAAAAATTCCATGTACTGCACTAGCCTCAGGATGGATGGGTATTCCAGGGTTGAATCTTCTTACCCGTTGGAAGTCATCTCCGTCTGGAGATAGTCGGATTATGGCTAGCTCAACTATCCGATCTCTCTTAGGATCTAATCCAGTGGTTTCGAGATCGAAAAACGCTATCGGTCGGTCGAGTTTAATTGGAAGTTTCATTTCTTAGGGTGACTGAGTGGAAGCAAAAGATTATCATAACTCTTATGAATGAAAGAGACACTATGCAAGCAGTAGTCCTAAACGGTCACGGTGGTGTGGAAGTTTTGGAGTTGAGGACAGTGCCGAAGCCTCAGCCTGGAGCTGGTGAAATAACGGTGCGTATATCTACTGCAGGAATAAACAGGGCCGATCTCCTGCAGAGAATGGGTCAATATCCAGTTCCAGCTGGGTGGCCTGAAGACATACTTGGAATGGAGTGTGCGGGTGTAGTAGACGCCCTTGGTACAGGTGTTGATCGATGGAAGATCGGTGATCGAGTGATGGGTATCTTGGGCGGCGGCGGGTATGCTCAATACGTGAATACAGATGCTTCTTGTGTTGTACCAATTCCTGAATGTATAGGTCTGAAAGAGGCGGGGGCTATACCAGAAGTTTTTATGACCGCCTTCGATGCGATTGTACTTCAAATGGGTCTTGTCAATCGAGAAACATTATTAGTACATGCAGTGGGAAGCGGTGTGGGAACGGCAGCGCTGCAAATTGGAAAGGTACTGGGAGTTAAAACCATTGGGACTTCTCGGAGCCCTCATAAATTGGATAAAGCCAACGCCTATGGATTAGACCATGCGGTTTTAGCTGATGACAGTTGGCCTGAGGTCGTTCTTGATGCGACCGATGGACGTGGAGTCGATGTCATTTTGGATCTGGTCGGAGGCCCTTATTTGAGTGGCAATCAGAAGGTTATAGCTCTTAAGGGGAGGCACGTAGTAGTAGGAGTTCCCGGAGGGCTGTCTGGGACTATAGACTTACGTGCGATGATGGGTAAGAGGGTTACCCTGAGAGGAACGGTCCTGAGGGCTCGATCTTTACAAGAGAAGGTAGAATTAACGGAGAGCTTTGAAAAAGATATTCTTCCGTTTTTTGGAGGAGGCGCAATATTACCAGTGGTCGAAAAGATCTTTTCGCCCGATGAAGTTGCCGATGCTCATAATATGATGGCCTGCAACGAGAATTTTGGAAAACTCCTTATAGATTGGGAATGATCCTTGCGAAGTCATGTACGTCTGAGAATGTGATGGGTTCTAGCTTGCCAATGTACACCCTACAAGAATGGTCTGAACAATTTCCCTGGGCAGTGGCTGGAATCACATATAAGGGTGCTGTGTCAGACATTTTTGATCTCAGGAAGGAGGACATAAACTGCGATGATCGAATGCAGCAGATTCAGAAAGAAACTGGTTTTAACAGCTTGGTTAGAATTCCTCAGGTGCATGGAACCAACCTATTAGTGCATGACTCGGAGTTATCTGGATACATAGTGTTAACGGAGGCCGCAGATGGTCATGCCACTTGCAGGCCGGGCGTACTTTTATCTATAACGGTTGCTGACTGTGTTCCAGTATATCTTCTTGATCCGCAGAGCAGGGCAGTCATGTTGTTGCACGCAGGGTGGCGTGGCGTAGCTGGTAAGATAGTTACCAAAGGTATTGAATTGTTGTTAGAAAGATGGAGGTCTCAATTGGAAGATATTGTTGTTCATCTTGGACCTGCTATTTGCGGAGATTGTTATGAAGTTGGACCAGAAGTTTTCAGGAGCTTAGGTCTCACTAAACCAACCGAACCGACCCCAGTGGATTTAAGAGGTATTCTAACGAGACAGGCTAGGGATTTAGGCATAAAAAAAGAAAATATTTCCGTTTCGGGAGACTGCACCTTATGTGGTGAAAGAGATTTTTTTTCCCATAGAAATGGAGATGTAGGAAGGCAGGTTGCTGTGATAGGTGTCAGGCCATAAGGATGTTTGTCGGTTTGTGTCAGAATTGTACATTCCTCCGGAAAGTGGAGAATAACAAGGGATCCAAGTTTTTCTTGTGTCGTCGCTCTGTGGAAGACAAGAGTTTTCCCAAGTACCCAGCATTGCCTGTAGTTTCATGTCCTGGATTTAAAAAGTTACCGCCTGTAAGCAAGTAATAAAAAGACGATCAACTTGACTTCTGGCCTCCATGACCAGATATACATCTTTGGATTGAGTGAAATTATTGCACACATCTTCTGACTAGCTGTGAGGTGTAAATGTTGCACTGGCTTCGTTTTAGGCATAAAGAGGCTGTAGGTTTTGGCACCCTTGAAGAGGATAGGATTAAGGTTTTCGAAGGTGATATGTTTGGTGGCGCAAAATCCACAGGAGTCACCGTGGGCCTTGAGGAAGTTGAGATCTTGATACCCTGTGTTCCAGGTAAAATGTTAGCCCTTTGGAATAATTTTCATGCGTTAGCGGAAAAATTGGGAATGGACACACCTCCAGAGCCCTTGTATTGGGTGAAGACAGATGGTTGCTACTTGGGGCATGGAGAAAACATTCTGAAGCCAACTAGCTATGATGGTAAGGTTGTTTTCGAAGGAGAGTTGGGAATTGTTATAGGGTCCATCTGTAGTGGGGTCAATGAAGATCAAGCGCCAGATTATATATTTGGATATACGTGTATCAATGACGTGACAGCGGTTGAGATAGTAAATCGAGATGAAACTTTTCCTCAGTGGACCAGGGCCAAGAGCTTCGACACATTTGGAGTGATGGGACCAGTAATTGCCACTGGATTGGATCCGGAAAAATTGGTGGTTCAAACATTTCTGACCAAACCTGGCACTACAGAAGTGCAAGAAAGACAAAATTATCCTGTGAGCGATATGGTTTTTTCACCGAAAGCTATTGTGAGTAAGATTTCCCAGGATGTGACTTTGTTCCCTGGTGACGTGATTTGTTGCGGAACATCTATAGGAGTGGGTTCCATGAGGCCTGGCACTAAAATAGAGGTTAATATCGATGGAATAGGCACTCTCAGTAATTTCTATGAGGAGAATTAATGAAGATTTGTGTGGTTGGTGCAGGTGCTATAGGAGGGTTGCTGGCTGTTCACTTAAGTAATTCTGGGAATGACGTTACAGTGGTCGACGTTGGAGAACACCTAGATGCAATAAAGAGTGGTGGGCTTAAGGTGTTAATGGGCGATGGTTCTGAACATCACGCTCATCTCCGTGCTGTAGAAATTTCGGAGGATATTGGGGAACAAGATTTGGTAATTTTGGCTGTTAAGGCACAGGTGCTCCCGTTAGTGGCAACTGGGATTTCCAAAATGTGCGGGCCCGATACCATGATCCTTCCTGTACAGAATGGACTTCCATGGTGGTATTTTCAGAAACACGGTGGTGAGTTTGAGGGGCATAGACTGGAAACTTTGGATCCCACAGGCATCCTCACCGAAAGTATCGATGTAGACCGCATTATTGGTTGTGTAGTATTTCCCGCAGGTGAAATAGCCGAACCTGGAGTCGTTCGTCACATTGAAGGGAATCGGTTTCCTCTAGGTGAACTGGATGGAAACGAATCAGAGAGAGTAGAATCTCTTGTTCAACTTTTGACCGATGCAGGTTTCAAATCTTTTCAGATTAGTGATATACGTGCAGAAATGTGGCTAAAACTTTGGGGTAATATGTCCTTTAACCCAATTAGCGCTATGACACATGCTACATTGGTGGATATTTGCCAGTTTGATCTTACCAGAACTCTAGCACGTACATTAATGGAGGAAGCCCAAGACGTTGCCAACAAATTGGGAATTACTTTCAGGGTAGACATAGACCGCCGTATAGGTGGAGCAGAAAAAGTAGGTGCACACAAAACTTCTATGCTCCAAGATGTCGAAGCTGGACGGACACTTGAAATTGATGCGATCATTGCAGTGGTGGCGGAGCTCGGCCGATTGGTGAATATTCCCACTCCAAGTATAGATACTGTGCATGCGATGGTTGCTTTACTTGATGAAACACTCAGAAAGCAAAATGGAATAGTACGACTTACTTCACAGTAGGTTTTTCTCTATTTCAGTCATTTTCTGGGGGGTCCTCTTGATTCGTTTGTAGCTCTGGTGCGGATGGAATTCTGGGTAAAATTTCTAAGTGTTTCAACTTGCCGATTTCTTCATCCAAGTTCATGTCCATTTTGTCAAATTCGCGCGCTGTCACAAGCAATCGATTCTCAATGGAAGCCATAGCTTCATTGTATGATGTCAGAGCTCTCCCCAATCCTTTCCCGAGTTTATCGAGATGCTGTTTTACTGTGCCCACTCTTTTGTATAATAGTTTTCCCATGTCATAAATTTCTGCTGACTTTTTGTTAATGCTGTCCTGGGTCCATTCTTTCGCGAGCATATGGAGAATTGGCAATAAAAGGCTAGGGGGTGCTAGAAACACTTTGTTTTCATGGGCTCGCATGAATAGTTTGTCGTCATGCTGCATTGCTGCGAAATAGACTGAATCAGGCATGAACATGAGAACATAATTTGGGGAAGAAGCTAGGTTCTCATAATATCTCTTTTGTCCCAGTTCTTTTGCGGTCTTATCAACACTCTCCCAATGTCGCGAGAGGTGTTCTTTCCTCTGATCGTCTGTTTCGGCATTATGGTAGGCATCCCAGTGGTCCAAATTCACTTTGGCATCCACGGCTATAGTTCTACCACCAGGCAGATTTACAATCATATCTGGAATTCGTTTTCGTCCTTCTGAATCAATCGAACTCGTATTTGTGTCGGTAAAATCGCAGTGGCTACTCATTCCAGCCATTTCCACCAGGTTCTTTAGAGTCGTTTCACCCCAGTTACCTCTTATTTTGGGTGCCGCTAAGATATTAGAGAACCTAGTCGTCTGCTCGGCCAACCCTGCTACTACGGTGGAGGTCTCCGCGTGCCTCTTGAGTACTTCTTTGTGGAGTGCCTCAACCGTATCCTTCAAATTCTCCGATTGTATTGTGGTCGCTTTTTCGTGGGATTCGAAAGTTTGCTTCGCCAGTTTAATGAAGTTTTCGCTATTTTTCTGGAGAGCACCAATAGCTGTCGCTTCGAAAATGGTTTCCTGTGATTTTCTGACTTCTTCTTCGGTCTGGATATCTTCACTTTTTTGTTTAAGCAGGGCTTCAGCTTTAATCATTCGATCACGGAGTTCTTGTTTCCCTTTATTCACCTGTACATAGGTTAAGATAGTTCCAAGGGCTGCCCCTGCGATGAGAGATAGGAAGACATCCATGGTAAATTTATTGTCCAACCGTTAGCGGTGTGATTACAGCGTAGTAAAATCTCATTGAGTGGTATCGTTCTAAAGAGTCGAGGTTGTTTCAGTCAGGCTATATGGTCAAGCATGATGTCGCAATGGTTCAGTAAAGAGATGCTTGACCTGTTGATAGTAGACTGTTGGGGGAAAATCAAAAAATTCCTGGTTGAGAAGGGTTCTTGTAAGTTGCACAACCCCAATTATCTTTAAGGCTGGTGCAAAGAGTCTATTCTGTTTCCATTCTGGATGGTAGCGAAAACAACTTAATGGTTTGCCATGAGTGATACTTCGAAATCCACCGTACTCCGTTTACGTCACGAATCTCGTGCTTTTGCTGCCATGCGAAGACGACTTGAACGGATGGTTCAACCAGTAGAACTGAAGTTAGTAATATCCTTTGCAGAGATCTTTCTGTCCAAAGCAACAGAATCCTTTCTTCAAAATAGAAGTCCAGACGCTCTGGCTCACACGACCTTAGGAGCTTGGAGGTTTCTCCAGTCTGCTGATTCTACAGCTATAGACGTACAGATTTTCAATCCAGATGCGGATAATGAGGGTTGGCGTGCTCCTGTCACAGTTCTCAGGACGAATATCTCAGAACGTCCTTTCGTAATCGATTCATTACGGGAATTTGTGCACAGTCAAGGTCTATCTATAGAGAGTATGGTGTATCCAGTTCTTCACCTGCTACGTAATGAGGAAGGAAGAATTATTGATATCAAGCCTTCCGAGGAGGGGGAGTCGAGAGAATCACTAGTTCATTGTGAGCTTACTCAAATTGCTGATTCAGAGAGCAGAAATTCTTTGAAGCATCAAGTCGAGAAAAGGTTGCGAGATGTCATAAAAGTGACTGAGGATTTTCCGAACATGCTGGGTAAGCTCGACAAGACTGTAGAAGATTTGAAATTGAGAGCGGAAAATTCCCTAGAGCATAGAGACGAACTCCTAGAGACAGGGAAATTCTTTTCTTGGCTTAAGGATGGAGCCTTTGTTTTTCTAGGGGCTTGTACCTATAAAAGGACTTCTGGAAAGAAGATGGAAATGGATCAAGGTTCGACTTTGGGCTTGCTCCATTCTTCAGAAGGTAAGGACTCAACACTTCTAGAGGCTCTGAAAATAGAGATGGATAAGTTGGTTTGCGAAGGACCTAACTTGGTTGTCACTAAGACTAGTGAAAGGTCCACGGTACACAGATTGTCACGGCTTGATTATGTCGGGCTGAAGAAGATAAACGAGAAAGATGGGTTGCTCGAAGAAACTGTTTTCATTGGACTCTTTACCTCCAAGGTAGAAGTAGAGTCTGCGGAAGAGATACCAATTCTGCGGAGAAAACTTCAAATGGTTTTGGAAAGTGCTGGAGTTAAGGAAGGGTCCCACGATTACAAAGCAATCAAAACAATATTCAGTTCCATGCCAAAGGAAGAGCTGTTTCTTTCTTCAGTCGAACGTATTGCAGGAGATGCCCAAGTAGTTCTTACCTCCTACAACACAGATGACGTCAGGGTCACTTTGAATCAGGACGAGGTGCGGAGCGGTACCTCAGCCATGGTCATCATTCCGAGAGACAAGTTTTCTAGCGAGGTCCGCAGGAAGATAGGAAAAACATTGAATGAATCGCTAGAATCAGAGGTCCTGAACTATCATCTTACCCTTGGGGAAGGAGATCAGGCCCGATTACATTTCTATTTGGTACCCTTAGGTGACAAACTACTTAGTGTAGAAATAGAAAATCTGGAATTGACGGTGCGGGAAATAATTCTTTCTTGGACTGACAGACTGCTGAGCTGCTTTGAAAAAATCAGGCCTGCCGATCAGGCTCGTCACTTGACCCGTTCCTATTCTGAGGCGTTCGGTCCAGACTATATTGCCGCAACAGATCCAGAGGTCGCTTTGACCGACATTCTTTGTCTTGAAGAAATGAAGGAGACAGACACTAAGGCTTCAATTTCATTTTCAGTAGTTACAGAGGAAAATGGAGAGCCTCCTTTTGCTACTGAAATGAAACTCTACCTGATCGGAGAAAAACTTGTACTGTCCGATTTTATGCCAATTCTGGACAATATGGGTTTGAGGGTCATTGATGTAACTCCGTTTGAGATAGAAGTAGAAGATGCTCTAGAAGCTGCGATCTATTCTTTTTCCGTCAAGCAAAAGGATGGTCGCAACCTAGCGATAAAAAATGGTGGAGGCTTGTTGGCCGAAGCAATTTTGGCGGTGCGGGATGGAGATGCAACTAGTGATGGCCTCAACGCACTTGTGTTAAGGTCAGGACTTGCTTGGAGAGAGGTTGATGTTTTGAGGGCCTACGCATCCTATGCATTTCAGTTGGGGCTAGTACAGAGCAGATCGGCCCTGACTCAATCTCTAATTAAATATCCAGCAATTTCAAGGACACTTTTCGAGATATTTGCGGTAAAATTTGAAGATAATGAATCAACTATCGAAGAGAGGAAAAAGGAGATTGAAGGCCTCGAATCGATATTGCTACACTCATTACGATCGGTAAAATCGCTTTCGGAAGATCGGGCCTTGAGAAGTATGCTGGCACTGGTCGATGCTTCGATGAGAACGAACTACTATAGATATGGAGGGAAGCTTCCAAGTCAGAGATCTGGAAAGGTTCCCTATCTGTCATTCAAGGTGGCAGTGCGTGATCGAGCTGATGTCGCTCGCACTAACCTTTTATATGAGATTTGGGTCCAGTCTTCGCGGATGCAAGGGATTCATCTGAGGGGTGCACGTGTGGCCCGAGGGGGAATTCGATATAGTGATCGCCCCGATGATTTTCGTACAGAAGTGCTCGGCCTGGTAAATACCCAGATGGTCAAGAATTCGGTAATCGTTCCTGCCGGATCGAAAGGTGGTTTCATTACTCTCCACGAGTCGGAGGATCCAGGTGAGATGGCTATGGAGGCCAAAGCACAGTACAAGACTCTTATTAGGGGAATGCTGGACGTAACAGATAACATAGCTGTAGATGGATCATATTTGCCTCCGAGTGGAGTGGTATGCTGGGACGGTGTAGATCCGTATCTAGTAGTTGCGGCAGATAAAGGTACTTCGAAGTATTCCGATACAGCCAATGATGTCGCCAACGAGTATGATTTTTGGTTGGGTGATGCATTTGCTTCTGGTGGTTCAAATGGCTATGACCATAAAGAGATCGGTATTACGGCAAGGGGAGGATGGGAATGTGTTAAGCGGCATTTTTCTGAAGAAGGGATAGACGTCCAATCCGAACCCATTACAGTGGTTGGAATAGGGGATATGAGTGGAGATGTGTTCGGCAATGGAATGTTGTTGTCTGAGCAAATCAAACTTAAAGCTGCTTTCGATTATCGACATATTTTTATAGATCCAAATCCAAATCCCAGTGCTTCATATCAGGAGCGCAAAAGGCTATTTCAGCTTGGTAAATCGAGTTGGGATGACTATGATCGCAAATGTATTAGCAAGGGTGGTATGGTCGTTTCAAGAGAAGCGAAAGAAGTCATTCTAAATTCCGAAGTGCGTGACGCTTTAGGGATGGCTGAAGATATAGAAGTTGTGAACGGGGAAGAACTGGTGCGTGCAGTTCTAAGGGCTCCAGTTGATTTGATGTGGAACGGAGGCATAGGGACTTATGTCAAATCTTCAGAGGAAGAAGATTCAGACGTGGAAGATTCCACCAATGATAGTGTGCGCATCGATGCAGATCAGTTGCGGTGTAGGGTGGTGGGTGAAGGAGGAAATCTCGGACTGACCCAGAAAGCGCGAATTGATTTTGCATTGAGCAGTGGTCGGATCAACACCGATGCCTTGGATAATTCAGGAGGAGTGAACCTTTCAGATAGAGAGGTCAATCTAAAGATACTTTTGGGACAGGAAGTGCGGTCGGGAGCTATGAAGGAAACAGAGAGAAATAGCCTCCTGGAGCAATTGACGGATGATGTGGCCTTGTTAGTGCTGGAGGACAACAGAGTTCAAAGCGTAACGGTGTCATTAGACGCAATTCGAGCTAGAACTGAGCCCGATGACTTCCGTGATGTAATATCTTTCTTGGAAAAATCTGGGGACCTTATTAGGGAGGAAGAAGAGCTTCCGTCTTGGGAAAATTTGTGTGCCCGTATTGAGGACCAAGGACGCTCTTTGACTCGTCCTGAGCTTTATGTAGTGATGGCTTATGTTAAGATGAAGCTCATGAGCTTGCTGCTTCGAAGTCGGCTTCCCGATGAGCCAGCGACACAGGAATATCTCAGGCAATATTTTCCAAAAGAAGCTTTGGCTGCGATCGGTGAAAGTAGCTTAGAAAGCCATCGTCTCGGACGTGAGATCATTGCTTCCCAAATGACGAATGACTTGGTCGGTCTAATGGGTTGCACCTTCGTTCATCGTATCTCTAGAGATACTAATCGTACGCCAGCAGATGTGGCCCGAGCCTGGCTGGTGGCGGCTCGTCTCACTGATCACAGAAAATCAATTGAGCAGGCAACTGAAAGTTTGCCCTACGGATTATTCTATGACTGGATGGTTAGCTTTTCAGAGGCTCTCGAGAGGGCGGTTCGATGGCTTCTTGTGAATTTGGATATGGGCGCCGATGCAGGTGATACTATTCAGGGAAGCCAGGGCAAGGTCGCGGAGCTACTTACAACATTTTCAGATTTTGTCTCGGGTGAAGATGACCTGGATTTCCAGGGCTATCTGCGGCAGCTGCAGAGTCAGGGTGTTCCAGAAGGAACGGCAAATTCTCTGGCGAAGCTACAATTTTTCGATCAGTTGCTAGTAGTGGTTCAGGTCGCTGAAGATGTTAGTTCAGACTTGTCTTTGGCTGCCGAGGTTTATTATGAAGTTGCAGATCGTTTCAAGGTGCGTTGGATGATGAAGCGGATACTCAAAGTGGTTCACAATAATAGGTGGGAAGAAAGGGCCGCAAATACTCTTCTGGAAGATTTGAATCGACACCTGTATAGCCTCACCAGAACTAAGTTGCTGGCCTTGCAGAAGGAAAACAACATGAACATCTACTCTAGAGATTACAGGTTGTTTGGCTCTTTGATTGATGATATGAAGTCAGAAGATTCCGTCTCTGTGGCAGGATTATCCGTAGCTGTTCGCCAAATGTCGCTATTGGCTGAAAAAGTGAGGCAGGAACTCGAGTCGAGTGTCTGAATTAATTGCAAGTTTTTATTCATCAGACTAATTCACATTTCTTAATATCCTTAAGAAGAAAAAGGACCCCAGCAAGCCTTCCTCCTAAGAAGGCGTAGAAGGCTGCAATCACTCCTGGCATATCGAGGGTCCACCCTAGGAGTATGAAGAGTATGGCGAGTGTTAGGACTTCGACGACAGTGGCTGCTGTAATTAGGCTTGTCATTCTGGCTTGGATATAAATTGATCTAAGGAAAGACAAGAATACTGAAAGTGCCGGTACTGGGACCAATATTTTCAGCGAGGTAGACGCCAACCCAGTTAGCTCTGGCCTAAGTCCAGCTATTTGCTCAAACCAGATAATAGTGAAAGGAGTGAAAGCTATCGAAGCTATTCCAAGAGAAGTTGCGAGTCCTAACCACAATGCAAATCTAGCTAGTCTAGGAAAATTCTCTCTATTTTCCTGCAGTACAGCCAAGGCGACTTCCTGATAACTGAGACCGAAGGATCTGAAGAAGAATGAAAGCGAATGAACAACTGGAAAGACGGCTAGCGATTCCAGAGGTGATGGCGCTCTTCCCATTAAGAAAGTCAGTAATGGTTGAACAGTTAGACTTATAAAAGAGGTCAGGGCTAAGGGATAGTAAAATTTAACTATTTCAAGGTAATTCAATTTATCATCAACATTGGTAGTCGATAGGTTTTTATTCGTGTTGAGGTTTCTCAGGGTTTTGGCTGCCATGATTCGAGCTACCAATGCTTCTGCGGTTACGCCAAGGGATAGTGATGCAGCTCCAATCCAAGCTCCTGGCCAGTCCCAAAGTGTGTAAAGGCTGATTGCTGTTAGGATCATTACTCCGAGTCTTAATGTGGTGCCATACGCTAGTAAGCGGGTGTGTCCCGCTCTTATCAGCAGGCCATGAAGAAACCGTCGATATCCAATTGCACTAGGCCACGGCAGTAAGATCCACAGAGCTCCATATGTCAGTCGAGTTATTTCAGGAGGTAATCCGAGCAATCGTATGGTCAGCCATTCATAAACGAAGGGAATTAAGACAATCAAGAGAAATGCTGTTGCCGTCACATTCATAACGTGCATGAAGTTGCGCAGCTTTCTATATGTCTGAGAGTTGGTTACTAGTGCAGTAGATGCACTCATTAACATGATGACGGGTGATTCAATTAAAATTGCAAAGGCGAAAGCAACCCCGTATGCTGCTAAATTGATTGTTGGATCTGCGAGCCTTGCGATTACAGCTGCTAGAAAGGGACCCTCTGTAGCCATCATAAGCCACTGTGCGGATAATGGGAGCCAGAACAGAAAAATCGACCAGGTGGATCTTATCAAGGATTGATATTCTTTGTGAAAAAAGTGAGAGGGTGAGGATCTATTGAGGACAATAGTACAACTTGGCTCTTTATGGAATCGCTAACCGACTTCTCATTTGACCTTTAGGGTATTTACTGCTGAAAATGGTGAAAAATACCTGATGTTCTCTGAGCTTTTCTATTGTATTGGGAGCCAGAAGGATTTCTCCTTCAACCATTTGGCTGTTAGGTCCGGCAATCCTATGGATGATCCCTCCAGGCTCCTGGTTTTCTTCTAGTTGCAGGGCCATGGCGTAAATGTCTCCTAGCGTTTCTTCTGGAACTGAAACCAGATACTTTAGGGTACCAGTGGCTTCCTCAAAGACGAGTTCAGTATGGGGTGTTTCGGCAGTGGGGAAGTCGGTTTGAATAGGGATGTAAAGAGATTTATCTTTGCCAATAGCAGAAGCGTAAGAAGGAACTCGTCTATAGTCTGTATTTTGTTCGAAAGAGTAGCCAAGTGATAGTAGATCGGGGTCGGAGAATGGGAGCCCTAGAAGTTCTATTCCGAATGGCAAGCCATCTTCTGTGAAGCCAGCAGGAACGCTGAGTGCTGGCAAACCTGTAGAGGCGCTCAATTGGCATGTGGATCCTGCTTGACGATCTCCAATCCTTGCAATCGGTCTGCGCATCGTAGGGTATACGAGAGCGTCTAATTCCATACGTCTCATAAGTCCAACGACGGCGTTTCGCAGATTTTCTTGTTTTTCCAGGGATTCTCGGTATTCTGGATCGTCCCTCTCTTCATCAGCCATACGTCGACGAAAAGTTCCTTCTAGTGCTACGTGGAATAGACCTTGTTCCACAAGTTCCTCTAAAGAATTGATGGGTGCTGTTGGTTCATCCTGAAGGTAATCTATCAGGTCCCACTTAAATTCATGTCCAATTACACTTGAGCCTTGGAGCATGGTGCTCAAGTTCGGCAGGGAAACTTCTATGATCTCCGATCCAAGGCCCTCCATTACGGCGACTGCTTTTTTTACCAAGAGGCCAATTTCTTGGTCCTCTGGGGCATCTCCAAAAAGTGCGGTGAGTACACCGATCCTAGCTTTCCTTAAAGCATTTTTGTCCAATGCTTCTAAGAAATCGATCGAATGGTTTTCTGCCATGGCGCTGGTATATGGGTCTGCTGGATCATGACCAATTACTGCATTGAGTCCGATTGCCAGATCAGTGGCTGTTCGGGATAAAGGGCCACCAACATCCTGGGTATGGGATAAAGGTATGATTCCTTGGGTACTCGCTAATCCTTTGGTAGGACGAAGCCCAAATAGGTTGTTATTAGAAGCAGGAATTCGAATAGATCCACATGTGTCACTCCCCCATCCAATAGCAGCAAAACTGGCTGCAATGGCGGTTCCAGTTCCACCGCTTGAACCACCAGGGTTTCTGGTTATGTCGTAGGGATTCTTAGTTTGCCCTCCAAGGGAGCTTATAGTAGTGATCCCAGCAGCCAATTCGTGCATGTTGGTTTTGCCAAGAATCACGGCACCCGCTTCTCGAAGTTTTGTAACTTGGAATGCGTCGCTTTGTGGGACAAAAGATGCGAGAGCTACCGACGAGGCGCTGGTGGGCATGTCAGCCGTGTTGTAGTTGTCTTTTAACAGAATAGGTATGCCATGAAGAGGGCCTCTCATTCCACTTTCCACTCTCTCTTTATCCAGAGCTATGGCTTGCTCGAGAGCATTTGGATTCAGTCGGATGATAGAATTTAGTTTAGGACCATTTCGGTCGTATCTGTCTATGCGAGCCAGGTAGGATGCTACCAATTCAGAGCTCGTTATCCGACCTTCTGACATAGCGGTATGTAACTCTGTAATTGTAGCTTCGGTCACTTTGAAATCGACTGAATTGGCTTGATCGTTCTCTGAAGAAGTTGTGCAGCCAACTAAGATCAGAAGAAATGTAGTGCTCTGAAATAACAGAAGTTTTACTGAATAAATGGGACTCCATTTTTTCATGGGATTGTACTCGTTTAGTTGTTGGCCTTTCAGATTTCCTGTGTGGCTTGCAGTTAAAAGATAAAAATCATTATACCCCCAATCTGTTCCTTCAAGCTATATGATCTTATTGTGCCAAGCATCTATTTTCATTGGAAGACAGGAGATTGTAGTGGTTTTTGAAAGGGAAACACTCGTGGTAATCTGCTTGATGATACTGCTATCTAATGCACAAGTTTCTGCCCAGGTTGACCCCTCGTATAGTCTACATATGTCTCCAGTTCAAAATGAGCGGGGGAAACTGGTGTATGAAAATCAGTGCGCCAGTTGTCATCTCTCAGACTTCCAGGGATCTTTCGAAGCCCCAGGGCTTGCAGGTCCGAATTTCACTGCAGTATGGGGCCGAAGACCTTTTCAAATGTTAGTTGATGAAATTAAAGCTATGCCACCGATGTCACCGGGGTCTTTAAGTGCGGATGACTATGATGCGATTACGGTTTATCTACTGAATGTAAATGGGGTCCCAGTGAATGGAGCTTTACTTGGTTCTGAACCAGCTGATTCCTTAGGTACTGTTCTGTCGTCAATTCCAAACGAGCCCAGTCCAGGTGTTTCCGATCCTGGCACATCCAGGTCGGTCAGAGGGCCTTATGGCATAACAAATACATGGGGAGACATTTCAGAATATAAATCCGTGACAGAAAATGATCTGGTTAAACCTGATCCCTCTGAATGGATTATGTATAGGCGCACATATGACGCTTGGGGGTATAGTCCTCTGGATCAGATAGCCAAAGAGAATGTGGGCGACATGCAACTGGCATGGGTTTGGTCTATGGGTCCCGGGACCAATCAACCTACCCCACTTATTCGTGATGGTGTGATGTACCTAGCCAATCCACAAAACGTGATTCAAGCCTTGGATGCGACTACCGGCACACTTCTTTGGGAATATCGAAGAGAATTTGCAGAGGACTTCGACGTGCCATTTTTCAGCCAGCTTAGAAACCTTGCTCTTTATGGGGACAAGGTTTTTGTGGCTACGAGTGATGCTTACATGTTGGCTTTAGATGCTCGGACTGGGGAGACAGTGTGGGAAACTCAGATAGCAGATTATCGCCAGGGTTTCACCAATGTATCCGGTCCAATCGTGGTTGAAGGGAAAGTCATCAACGGGATAAACGGATGCGCCCGTTTCTATATGGAAAGCTGTTTTATTACGGCTCACGATGCTGAAACTGGAGAAGAAATATGGAGAACTTTTACGGTTGCTAAACCTGGTGAGCCAGGCGGTGATACATGGGGCACCCTTCCCTTTGAACTCAGAGGTGGTGTGGATGCATGGACAACGGGTAGCTATGATCCAGAGCTGAGATTGATTTACTGGGGGACTGCTCAGGCCAAACCATGGGTTCCCGCGAGCAGGGGTCTCACTGTTGACGATCCTGCCCTTTACTCTAATTCTACGCTTGCTCTGAACCCAGACGATGGGAGTATTGTTTGGTATCGACAACACATTCCTGGAGAAGCGTTAGATCTGGATGAGGGATTTGAACAGGTGTTGATAGATAGAGGTGGCCGAAAACTCCTGCTCGCCATGGGTAAACATGGTATTTTTTGGAAGCTCGACCGATTGACTGGCGCTTTTTTAGATCTGAAAGAGACTATTTATCAAAATGTTTTTGAAAGTATTGACCGCCGCACAGGTGCGGTGCGTTATAGGGAAGACATTGCATCCGCTGGCATAGGTGACACCGTTTCCGTTTGCCCAAGCACAGCTGGAGGGCATAACTGGCAAGCCATGGCCTACAGCCCTGAAACCAATGCCTTAATAGTTCCGATGTCGCAAAGCTGCCTCAGGATTGCTGCCAGGCCAGTAGCGCTGGAGGTGGGTTCTGGTGGAACAGCTGCCGATAGAGAGTGGTTTGAAATGCCAGGTACAGAAGGGAACCTCGGAAAGCTCGTGGCCTATGACGTAGATGGTTTTAAAGAACTGTGGACTATCGAACAGAGGGCTGCTTATCTCACCGCTGTGCTCACCACTGGGAGTGGTCTAGCTTTTGTCGGAGACGTAGACCGTTACTTCAGGGCACACGACGTCGAAACCGGTGAGGTTCTGTGGGAGACGAGACTGGGCACATCTGTACAGGGTTTTCCAGTATCCTATGAAATTGATGGAGAGCAGTATATCGCTGTGAGTAGTGGCTTAGGCGGAGGCAGCCCTAGGACGGTACCCCGCCTTTTGAGTCCAGAACTACGTTATCCTCAGAGTGGAAATGCTTTGTATGTCTTTAAGGTTCCTAATCCTTAGTCTCACCATTATCTTCGCTACATATCTTATAGCTTTTATGAATTCAACATTAAGTAAAATTAGAATTTTTCACTTGAATGATTGTAAGGGGGGGTCTTACACATGACCAAAGACGGTGAAGGTAAATGTCCGTTTTCCGGAGGGTCTCAGCACACGGTGGCGACGGGATCAAACAAACGTTGGTGGCCTAATCAGCTAAATCTAAGCATTCTGCATCAGCACGATACAAAATCAAATCCTATGGGTGAGGGCTTTGATTATCGAGAAGAGTTCAAGAAGATCGACTATGATGGTTTAAAGCAAGACCTTTTCGATCTGATGACAGATTCACAGGACTGGTGGCCTGCAGACTATGGACATTATGGTCCTTTCTTCATTCGTATGACTTGGCATGCCGCTGGTACTTATAGGATAGGTGATGGTAGAGGAGGTGGGGGTACTGGTGCTCAACGTTTTGCACCTCTCAATAGCTGGCCAGACAATGGGAATTTGGATAAAGCGCGCAGACTCCTGTGGCCAATTAAGCAGAAGTACGGGACGAAGATCAGTTGGGCTGATTTGTTGATCTTGGCTGGTAATGTCGCCATTGAGTCTATGGGAGGTAAGACTTTTGGGTTCGGTGGTGGACGTCCAGATATCTGGGCCCCGGAAGAAGATATTTATTGGGGTAAAGAAGCGGAATGGCTCGGTAACACACGATATACGGGAGAGCGCGAGTTGGAAAATCCACTGGCTGCAGTTCAAATGGGCCTGATCTATGTAAATCCCGAAGGGCCAGATGGAAATCCTGACCCTATAGCAAGCGCAAAAGATATTAGAGAAACATTTGGACGTATGGCTATGGATGACGAAGAGACTGTGGCACTCACTGCTGGAGGTCACACTTTCGGCAAGGCACATGGTGCAGGCGACGCTGGTCTTGTTGGACCTGAACCAGAAGGTGCGACAATTGAGGAGATGGGCCTGGGCTGGAAAAATGCTCATGGTTCAGGTAGAGGAAGGGATAGCATAACTAGTGGTCTCGAAGGGGCATGGACTGCTAATCCGACCAAGTGGGACAATGGTTATTTCGATTTACTCCTGGGATACGAATGGGAGCTTGTGAAAAGTCCAGCAGGTGCACATCAATGGCACGCTATTGATCCAGAAGAAAAGGATTTGGCTCCAGATGCAGAAGACGGTTCTGTTCGTGTGCCGACCATGATGACCACGGCAGATATGGCAATGCGCGAGGATCCAATCTATAGAGAGATCTCAAAGCGTTTTCATGAAAACCCAGAGGAATTTGCAGATGCATTTGCCCGTGCTTGGTTTAAGTTGCTTCATCGCGACATGGGACCTCGGTCCAGATACTTGGGCCCTGAAGTGCCAGAGGAAGAGCTGATATGGCAGGATCCAGTACCAGTTGGGAGCACAAGCTATGACATAGAGGCGGTCAAAGCCTCGATAGCGGGCAGTGGACTGACAGTCCAAGAAATGATCGAAACCGCATGGGCTAGTGCCTCGACGTTCCGAGGATCAGATATGAGGGGTGGCGCTAATGGGGCCCGTATTCAATTGGCTCCGCAGAAGGACTGGGAAGTTAACAAACCCGACCAGCTAGCTCGAGTGCTGGGAGTGCTAAGGAATATTGCCGAAGAAAGTGGTGCGTCTTTAGCTGACGTTATTGTCCTCGCGGGGAATGTTGCTATCGAACAGGCATCGGAAGCAAAGGTTCCCTTTACTCCTGGACGTGGGGATGCTTCTTTGGAGCAAACAGATGTGGATTCCTTTGCGGTCCTAGAGCCAGTTGCGGATGGTTTTCGTAACTATCAGAAAACGGAATTTTCGATTAGTCCAGAAGAAATGATGCTTGATAGAGCGCAGCTCCTCGGACTTACTGCCACCGAGATGACGGTATTGGTTGGTGGTATGCGAGCGCTGGGCATTAGTGTAGACGGTCACGGTGTCTTTACGGAAAGGCCCGGGGAATTAACTAATGATTTCTTTGTCAACCTTCTGGATATGAATGTTGAGTGGAGTCCGACGGGTAGAAATTCATACCAAGCAGTTGATCGTATGTCAGGAGAAGTGGTGAGAACTGCTACAAGGGTTGATCTTGTCTTTGGTTCCAACTCCCAGCTCCGAGCCGTTGCTGAGGTGTATGGTTGTGAAGATTCCCAGGAGAAATTCGTTGAAGATTTTGTAGCTGCCTGGTGTAAGGTTATGAACTCGGACTTATTTTGAAATTAAAGAGAGAGGGTCTCATGGTAGGTAAAGTAGTGTCAGACCTTATGGTGGGACCCTCTAGGGTGGCTGTCAGTCTTCTTGCCTGTGCGATCCTCGTGACAGGGTGCTCTCCTGCAGATTTTGAGCACCATAATCCAGTGATTGCTTCCTGGATGCAAGGCGATCCAGTTTTTGGGGTTTTTGCTCCGAGTGAACCCAGGGCAGCAGGTGTTGGAGGCCCTGGAGAAAGACTTCCACCAACTTATACACTGGAAGGTGCCAGAATATTGGCTGACAACCCCCTGTATGACTTTGTTTTTCTTAATCTGGAAGGATCTTACGACTCTGACGCTGTTCAAGTAATGGCAGAAGGTCTGAAAGGATCCCAAGGATTATCCGCTAAAACATTGTTAGTACGAATTCCCTCTATTACTGATGCTGGCGAGGATCTGACCAAAACTAGAGTCGAGGAAATTATTAATCTGGGGGCAGACGGGGTTGTATTTCCACATGTGCGGAGTGTGGAAGAAACTCAAATGATAGCTGGTTTTTTTGAGGAGTTGGATGTTGAAGTGTGGTCACCCTTAAATCCAAGAGGTGACAAGCTAGCAATGATTATGATTGAAGATCCAGTAGCAGTGGGATTGGCCTCTCAAATTGCTAGTGTGCAGGGGTATAGCATTTTAGCCTGCGGTATAGGGAGTTTAACTAGGGCCTTGGGTGGAGACAGAGAAGCGAGCGAGCAGGGGAATCTACACGTTCTTGCTGAAGCTACGAGAGTCGGTTTGCCAGATATGATTACAGCTAACGTAGGCAATGTTCAGCAAAGGATAGAGGAAGGATTTCTAGCTTTGTTGATGCAGGGTTCTGGGGCAGATGAGGCTATTCGGCTGGCTAAGACATTGGTCCAAACAGATGAGTGATAGGAGACGAGATCCTTCTTGGAATCAGACGGTCAGAGGCGGATTGTTATTGCTGGAGCTGCTTAGTTAGTTGTCGGGTGGGCCTTCTGTTTCCTCGCTATTCGCTTCCAGATAAGCTGCTGAAAAGGTTTCGATCTCTTCCTGTACGATCTCAGCCATACTTGTCTGGACATCTGTCACCGAACCGATACCCATCCCTGTAGAGTACCATGTCACTCCTTCCGGCAGACTAATTTGGGAATCGCGGGTCATCTGAATGGATTGATGCATCATGACGGAAACAAAGTATGCTATGGTTTCCTGGTGCACCAAGCACTGTGAGGAAACCTTGAGTTCTGGTAATGCTGGATTTCTAAGCATTTCCTGACGGGTTAACAGTTCCACTTCTGATTCCAATAGGGTCTGTTCCACTATGGCCTGAGTTTCATCGTTGCTCACACCAGCCAATTCACACGCAGCGTTGGTTGTGGTCTCTACGAAAACACCTCCAATACCCTCAAGGCTATATTGATTCCAAATTTCGTCTTGAGCTTGAGCGCTAAAAGGCAGGTTCAGAAGGACCAGTGCCAGTAATACAGTTTTAAAGAATCTCATAGGAATATTTTTCACTCTAAAGATTTTAGCCACCACAGGATCGGCAATTGTGGTTATTCTTGGAACCGAGCTTTTCTAGTAGTGCGATGGTTACTGGGTGGGGCTGAGCTCTTTGTTCCGGACTATTGGCCAGGTCTGCGGTCGTCTGACCTCTTCGACTTATAACTGTGACGTCAGCACCTTGAGATACGAGATAAAGAATGGTTTCATTGTCTCCTCTCGCAGCTGAGTGGTGTAATGCAGCAAGTCCATCCTTATCACGAAGATTGGGATCGACTCCGAGCTCCTCCACTAGGTATTTTATAGCAGGTAGCCAGCCGTCAGGAACTCCTCTGTGTTGCTGTGCAACTCGCGAGGTACCAAATCCGACGCCTGAAGCGGCGTGTAGAGGATGAACTCCGAGTCCTCCATGAGGCACTGGAGGTAGTCCAGAAGGGTCTTCTTGTTCTTCACCTTCGTTAAGGGCTGCGAAGAAAGCTCTTCTTCGGGGGTCTATTATATTCCAAGTCCAGATGTCGTGATCTGCCCCATATTTTACTAGCAGCTTCATGGCCTCTACATCTTGTGCGTAGGCTGCCCTCCAGAACGGTGTTGCGCCAGCAAAGTCTACGCCCATTCTGCCAGCATTATAAGCAGCGTACCAGATGTGAGTGCCAGTTCTTTGGTTTGGGTCTGCGCCTGCCAGTAGAAGGTCTTCCATCAATTGGAGGTAAGTAATTTCCTGTTGCCGGAAAGCTTGAGGTTGGGGATACCAGGTTCTGAGAGACCACTCGATATTCAGTGTAGCAAACAATGGGCCTGCTTCATCATCACTTAAAATATTTGGGTCTGCGCCTGCCTCCAACAACTCTTTAGCAAGGTCGTAGTTTCCGTTGATGACGGCTACTAGGAGCGGACTTGATCGATCTCCTTCGCTTGTCTGATTTACATCTGCACCAGCCTGAATCAACAGGCGCGCTGATTCCATATTGCCATCTCTAGCTGCGTAGTGCAGTGCCGTGAATCCCCCCTGTTTACCAATTTGCTGTATTGACGAGAGGACTTTTGGTCCCTTTTCAGTTTCAACCTTCTCAGTGCTGAGATATCCTGAAGGATTAGATGATCGGTTTGCACCTGCACCTCCTGGAGGCCCTCTTCTGCCTTCTTGTTCTTCTTCAGGCTGAGGGTCCTCTGCAGCTTCTCTTATCCTGCTTCTCCGGTTACGTATTTCCGTAGCATTTTTGGAGATCTCTTCGTAATCCTTGATGTTGTTTGTCATGCTCAGGTCGGCATCTAAGTCAATCAGAGCTTGCACTGCGCTTGTAGCGTTGCGCGTAGACGCAAACATCAAAGGGGTTCTGCTGGAGTAATTGTCCAGCGAGTTAACGTCTCCGCCAGCTAACACAAGCATTTTGATCAGTTCAATAGAGTTGGATTCTGCAGCAAAATGCATGGAGGTTACACCTGTAGTCGTGTATCTGTTTGGGTCTGCACCTGCCTCCAACAATTTGTTCACGATTTCGGCATGTCCGGCCCTGCTAGCCATATGTAGCGGTGTGTAACCGCCTAGGCGGCTGGTGGAAGATGGATTTGCTCCAGCGAACAATAGAATTTCAACCATCTCTGACTCATTGTTAAGCGCTGACCAATGAAGAGCTGTCAGGCCATCCGTTTGAGCGGCGTTTGGGTCGGCTCCTTGGCGCAGAAGCTCTCTCACCATGCTCACATCATTGATCTGAGCAGCATCTGCTACAGGAGCTTCATTGGGAGCACCACCGAAAAATACGAGAAATACTAGGATAGTTCCTAGCAGCCTCACAAATCCTTCTTTTCTTTCGAATAACACCATAAGTATTCTCCCGCCCTTTCTCTCAGAGGCTCAGTAGCTTATCAAAACTTTAAAGTCGTTTAGATCGAGAATGTTCCAGTACTGTTTCCGAAGGTCTCGATGTCGTCCACACCTATCTTGTGAAGGAGGTCTAGCATGACATTTGCCATCGGCGTTCCTGCTGGTGCCTTAATGTGGCGACCACCTTCCAGAATTCCGTTCGCTCCACCCACAAAGAACAGTGGACAACGGACATGGTTGTGCAGGTTACTGTCTGCCATAGCTGATCCATACATGATTGCAGTTTTATCCAACAAGTTGGAATCTCCTTCCGTTGTGTTCTTGAGTTTCTCAAGGAAATACGGAAGCATAGCAACATGGTAAGAATTAATTTTTGCAAAGTCCTTAATTCTATCTTCGCGCCCACCATGGTGTGATGCCGCATGGAATGGGCTACCACTTCCACTTTCAGGGTAGACTCTTGGTGAAGCATCTCGTCCCATTTTCAGAGAGAAGACTCTGGTAGTGTTCGATGTGAAGGCTAGAACTTGGAGATCAAACATCAGCTTCATGTGGTCGGCGAAATCATCTGGAACACCGACTGGAGCTTCCGGAATATCCCTTTCTTCTCCGCTAGTATTTTGAGCTTCTATCCTTTGAATCCGTTGTTCGAGTTCTCGGATGTTTTCTGTGTATTGGTCAAGTCTCAATCCATCAGCGGGACCGAGATCGCTTCGCAAGGCAGATATTTCTTCAAGCATCCAGTCAAGGATACTTCTATCAGTCTGTCGGCGTTCTGCTCTTTGCTCTGGAGTACCACCCGCGCCGAAAAGCATTTCGAAAACAGCCCGTGGATCCCTAACCATTGGTAGTGGTTCAGTGGGTGATGCCCAGCTGATGTTGTCTGTATACGCACAGGCGTATCCATAAGCACACCCCCCTGCTTGGTCTACATTTTCAATGGTGAGCTGGACTGAAGGAATTGGAGTCTCGTGTCCGTATTTGTTCACGTATAACTGATCAAGTGAAGTTCCAATGTGGACATCAGACCCTTCTGTTTGCTTTGGATGAGCTTGGGTCATGAACACAGCTGCTGTCCGGAAGTGGTCACCACCTATCTCTTCAGGAGAGAAAGCATCTGCCATCCTTGAGTCAGTGTTACTAACGATGGTTAGGTAATCACGATATGGTTCTAGTGACACTAAACTTGTAGGTGTCAAATCGAAATCCCGCCCTTCGGCTCTGGGGTTCCAGAGATTCAGAGAGGCCCCCAATTCATTACACCCAGCTGCTCCGTGTACCTGTTCAATGCAAACCAACCGTGTACGTTCTGCCGCTTTACCTTCAGGGCTGGATGACCAGGATCCTTTGGCAGGTATCATAGCGTCAAAGAGTGGTAGACCGATGCTGGCTCCTACTCCACGAAGCATGGTACGGCGAGAAATGTGTTTTCCAGTAATAAATTCCATCGTTTTAAGCCTCTGTTGAGGTTTGAGATTCAGACATAGAGAACAGGTGTTTACCAGTCTTCAATGTAAGTATATTATCGTTTTTGAACATCGCTAGTTACTCCCCGAAGTTTCATCGGTAACAATTTCTTCCCATTGGGCAGTTTGGAACGCTGGGCTTCCTATGACACCCAAGACGAATTCCGAGATTCGGTAGTCATGTTGCGCGGCCTGCCGGGTTATTTGTCTGACTGTTGGCATGTCGTAGTATTCGACTCTTCTGCCTAAAGCATAGGCCATCAGATTCGTGGCAAAAATGCGATAGAACGCTTCTGGCCTCTTTAGGAGTGCATTTCTGAGGTCTGCAGGGCCAGTAAGAGAGGTTCCATCATAAAGCTCTCCTACAGGGTTAATCACATTACCCTCATCTCTAAGTCTGTAGGCTCCTGTCACGTCAAAGTTCTCAAGAGAGAGGCCGATCGGATCCATAACGATGTGACAAGCCATACAGACAGGGTTAGCTCTGTGTATCTCCATGCGTTCTCGGACTGTCAGAAACCGCCCGTCTTCGGCACCTTCTGTTTCTTCAAATGCAGGAATGTTTGGTGGGGGTGGGGGTGGGGGTGTACCTAGCAACACCTCTAAAACCCATTTTCCCCTCAATACTGGAGACGTCCGGTCAGCATGTGAAGTCATTGCCAATATACTTCCATGTCCAAGAATTCCCCGTCTGGTTTCATCTGGATAGCTTACTTGCTGGAAATTCGTTCCTAGAATTCCAGGAAAGCCATAGTGTCGGGCTAACCTTTCATTAACGAATGTATAATCACTGGTAAGCAGTTCTGTTACTTTCAGATCTTCTTCAATGACATGGGAAAATAGTAATTCCGTTTCTCTCATCATTGATTCAGAAAGAGTTTTGTCAAAGTAAGGGTAGGTTAGGGCGTCTGGAGAGAGCTTTTCTAGATCCTGTAGCCTCAGCCACTGAGATCCGAACCGTTTTGCTAGCGCGTCCCATGCTCGAGGATCTCTTAGCATTCTTCTAGCCTGTTTCTCTAACTCTCCGTCACTGCTTAACTGCTGACGAGCAGCTAAATCCAATAGTTCTTGGTCTGGGGTAGATCCCCATAGGAAGAAGGAGAGTCTAGATGCTAGATCCGAGTCACTGATTCGATGGGCTGATCCAACCATAGCGTCTGCGGGTGCTTCTTCCATCCGGAATATGAAGTGTGGACTGGCCAGGATGGTTTGTAGTACGCTTCTTATACCCGCTTCAAAATCTCCACTCTCTGCTCCCTGGTCATAAAAGGTCATCAGGCCTCTTAGATCATTTTCATTAAGAGGTCTGCGATAGGCCTGAGAAGCCATGCGCTCAACAATTTCTTCAGCACAGGGCCTCGCTTCATCTGGACTGGTAGGTCTGCAACTGAAGACCTTGAGTCTGGCGGGTGTATCAGATACACCGGTTATTTCATACGGACCGAGTATTGTCATGCGCTGCAGGTGCGGCATTGTGGTCACTCCGTAACCTATGCCAATCTGTCCGTCTGCCATTGTGTGATCAATTGGTTTGATTAGATCAGCGACTTCACCTTCGAATTGCTTTATGAAGGCGGCTGTCACTCTCCTGGGTCCAGCGCGGACATATATGGAGTCCGTCAGCATATTAAGCCCAGTAGGCTCAGACTCTGACATCCAGGGGTCGACGGTCATTAAAGCAATCCGTTCCCCATCAATGGACACCTCTATTTGCTCTTCACCAAAGGTTCTACCGAAGACTTCCCCTTCAACTGCTGGATATGGCTGAATGTGGAATACGTATTTTCCATCCGCTGGGAAATTGTGTATCACAGAGGTTCCACCCCGTGTTCCGAAGGGAGCTCCTTCGACACGTTCCTTCTGTGACATAGTTTTTGTCAGATAGTAGCGCGTTGAGTTTGCCTCTGCTTCTGGGTCTCCCAGTGCTACCCGGCTGATATGGCCAGCTGCTCGCAGGTAGCCTTCCATTACGGTAGAAGAAGGTCTCTGGACGTCAGCGATATTGTCAAAATTGGCACTCTTTGTATCTAGGGGAAGAAAAACAGCTACATCTATGTCTATTCCTAAGAGATCTCTGACAGCGTTTGTGTACTCGACACGATTTAACCTTTGGAAGGTTCTACTTCCTGGATTCGGGTTTTCTGCGGCGGCTTCGTCCAAGTTTTCTTCCAGTGCTAAGACTAAAGCTTGAAGTGAGTCACCCTGTGGTCGTGGCATCCCCCTTGGTGGCATCATTCCGGCTCTTAGTTTCTGAACCATCTTTTCCGCTGTTTCTGCTCTCGCAGATGCGTTTTCAACTGCGAAGCCATTTAGGGACATATTGCCCGTCATCATAGCGTCATTGTGACACACCATGCAGTAGGTTTGCACCATCGCAGTCAGCTCAACCGAATCAATGTCTAAAGCCTCATCAATGTTGTGTGAGCTTGGTTGTTCCGGCCCTAGATCTACTGGTTTTTCATAGGTAACTATGTCTAATTCAGACGTAGGGTTGCCAGCGTCGGCGGTTTGACCTACGACTGCTAAAATCATGCCGAAAGCAATTAGCACTGAAGGTAATGTTCTCATCACTTTTAATCCCTACTTCCGATATCTGTAGAATACAAAAAATGCTCCTTGGCTACACTGTATTGGAAACCCTGCATCCATGCGTACAGAATCACTACTGAATTACAAGGTTTCTATGTAAATCCGGACAATTGGACTTTGCTCTAAAGATAGTGTAAAGAAAGGCTTCTTGGCCAGTGCAGCAGGTGGAATATATGCCAGAATTGGCTTGAAATAGAGGGTTTTAATACTTGTGCGTCTATCGATCGTTGGTAAAAAAGATCATTTCTCCCCTCTAGAATCTAAGAAATCTCTTATTTCTTTAAGTTTTCAAAGTATTCTCTTCGCTAGCCGATGTTTTTGGTGGCCATGTCGAATTGGGTACCGTGAAGTGCAGCTGAACTAGGCTTTTTTGGGAGATTTCGGCAGCCTCTTGGTAGATTTGCATTTGGGGGAGGTATGTTTTTGCAACCTCTTCGATATCTGATTTTTCCAGCTCATGGGTTTTGAAGTCCACCACCAAAGCTTTATCTATATTCGTACTAGGTCGGTAGAGGTCAAATGCGCCAAGATACCAATTCCTAGGGCCTACCAAGTGGATAAAGGGTAGTTCGCGGTAGTGTTCACCTTCTATATACCATTTCCATTCTGGACTTTTGAGTACTCCCTCTAATTCGTGCTCCAGGGCTTCCCAATATTTTGAGCCCAAGCTGGGACTGGTGCCTAGTTCTGCGGCATCCATGGAACTCAAGGTTTCATTTAGGATTTCAGGTAATTCTTCGTATTCTTGGATTCGTTCTAAGACTCCATGGATTACTTTTCCTCTTGTTTGAGACGGTATTCTTCCGGATGAATGCCCAGAGAATGCAGGGATCGATTGCACCCCGTACTCGTATTTTTCCCGCCATTCCTCGAAGCTCCTCTGTTTTGTCATTACTTCGGTGGCCGAAGTTGTGAATTGCAATGAGGGTGGCTTAATTTCGGCGGCTAAGGGAGGAAGCTCTTTGGCTTCGATGTCGTCGATCCAATCCAAAGGGACCCAATGGTGATCAGTTATTTGCTGTAAATGTGGTTGGATCGAGATTTCGTCCCACGAGTGCGTTTGATGGAATCTTTCCCAGAAGAATCCAGAAGTCTTCTTATCGGCCTGGCCGCAGACAATTAATCTATCTCTTGCCCTGGTCATAGAGACATAAAGCAACCGACATTCTTCTGCCTCTAATCTGGCCATGTTAAGGGGTGCCAACCTTTCGCTGTTATGAGGTCCATTATCACTTTGTTTCAGGTATAAACTCGAGCAAAATGCTCTGTCGGAGGGTATTAGTTCGTTGCTTCTCTGTCGAACACTTTTGTCATTTTGAATCGTGAATACGATAGGCCATTCCAATCCTTTCGCTTTGTGGATTGTGCTAACGGTTACGAGGTCGGCTTCAGCGTCGGCGGTTGATACTCGGGTAGGTTTTTCGTTTAGAGAGAGCTCCCATAATTCTAAGAATTCCTCTATGGATGCTTGTCTATGGTCCTCAGTAAACTGCAGGAAATCCTGAATATTTGAGTGAGCTTCCTCCGCTTGTTTCTTGTCTCCCAAAAATAAATGAACACTATAGGCACTCTCAGAGAGGAATTGTCGCAACAGGTCGGGAAGGGGCATTCTTCCAGCTAATTTATGGGCTTTGTCTAAAGTCTTTAGTCCTCGCTCTAGAGCATCCTTCTCCAGTTCTGGTATAGCTGGGTTGTCAGGATAATCTGGCCATGTGTGCTTATCCAAAAACGTTCGTGCCTGACCTAAAAGGCTTTCATTGAAATTGGACATACGGATTCTTGTTATCACTTCATCCCTGATCGCGACGAAGGGTGACCTTAAGTATCCCAGAGCGTGATAGTTGTCATCGGGGTTATTTAGTAATCGCAGTAGGTTTACGATGTCCGTGATTTCAGTTGATTTGCTCCAGTCTTGGTTCGAAGTTTGAAATGGAATGCCCGCCTCTATTAATCCTCTTTGGAAAAGATCTAGATCGGTTCGGTTACGGTACAGTATGGCGATGTCTTGGTAGGTACAGGGACGTTTGTCATTGGTTTTAGGATCTATAATCTCAGTTTGTCCGACTAGTTGCTGAATATGTGTTCCAACTTTCTTGCCCTCCTCGAGCCTTCGTCCCCCACTGTTACTAGCTTCCAAATTGATCAGTCCGCACTGGGCTGTACCCAATGGGCTTCTACTCGCCTCCATCTCTTGATAGTCGATCGCGCTAGCATCGAGGCCCACCTCCCGCAACTTAGCGGCGGAGTCGTCTATGGCAGGACCACAAACAGTATTAATAGCGTCGATCACCTCGGGGTCAGTACGGAAATTCTTGGTGAGTGATAACACGTGGCCACTGGTTTCGATTCTGTCTTTCACTTCATTCCATACAGTTATGTCCGCTCCTCGCCATCCATAGATACTTTGCTTTGGGTCACCCACTAGGAACAGCTTGGTCCTACCCGCCCTTCCTATACTGAATGCGATATCACGCTGTGCATGATCAGTATCTTGAAATTCGTCGATAATCAGAATCTTGTAACGACTGCTGATTTGCTGCAGGGCACTTGATGCCTGTTGCGAGCAGAGCAGAGATCGAATTTCGAGAATGAGTTGATCGAAATCTCTTTCATTATTGATCAAAAGTTGACGTTGCCATTTTTCGTTGGCCGAATGGGCTAAAGAGTAGAGTCCATAGGTCAGATCTCGGGTTAGACGATCTTTAGGGTCTTGGCATTCTGCGATTTGTTGCTGGTCAGTCAGGACCAAATTCCACTCCTCGTAGCGTTCGGGGTGCCAGCGCACTTCCGTAAGCATGGTTCGTGTCTGGGAGATGACGTTGTTGAGGCCAAAGCGTTGAACTAGAGCTTTGATCTCAGGCTGGTCCTCATCCAGTTTATCGAGAATAATTTCCTTAACAATCTCGTCTTTCTTGAGATCTGCTAATTGGCCGTTCAGGACCTTGAAGGCTGGATCAACTCCTAGCCTTAAGGCGTGTTCCCTTAGAGTAGATTCGCAGAAGCTGTGGATAGTTCCTATGAATGCTTCCTCTAGTCTCAGGGCTAAAACCTTAGCTTTGGGATCTTCTGATTGTAGTAACTCATGACGCAGTTTTTGTCTCAGATCTGCTGCATTTTTTCTGTTGAAAGTTATCGCCGCTATTTCGTTTATTTTGCAGGGATTGGTATTGATGGGGATATTCTTTTGGTCCTCTGAATGACCTGTCTTTAGGCCCAGCATCCACATGATTTTGCCGACTATCGTCAGCGTCTTTCCTGTTCCAGCGTTTGCGGTGAGCAGAACGTCCGTACTAGCAGTAAGCGCGGCTGCCTGCTCATTAGTCCATGCAAATTTACTCACTGAAACGGTTTCCTGATGGTATTGTGGCGAGGCTCCTGCTCACTTCAAGGCCTGGATCTGATGTTCTCCATGAACCCGTTTTAAGAGAGATTACAGGCTCGAATTTACCCTGCATTATCCGTTCTGGTATACTGAAGGCAATCTTTAAAACTGCGTAAAGTTTTTCGCTGTCTGCTTTTATTAATGCGGCTTGCTTTGCTTTTTCGGGATTTCTTATCGATCGATACCTGGCGGCGTCGATTTTATATCCTTGTTGCTGAAGGGCTAGAAGGTAAATAGGTGCCTGTAGGACGCTTCCATCAATGTACCCACCTGTAGTTGGTGTCGCAGTTCTTTTGTAGTCCAATATGGAGTATGTGTCCTCTCCGTCTTTTACCAGGTCCACCCTGTCAACTACGCCTCTTATTTTTAGAGATTGCTCCTGATCGCTCATATTCTTGCCAGAGATCGTAACGGGTTCTTCAAAACCAAACTTATACTCCAGCAGGAAAGGACTATGGCCTTGTTCATTTAAGTAAGGGAGTTCAAAGGTCAAATAATTTTGTATCTCTGATCTGATTTTTTCGCATTCCTGTTTCCAGAGGACCCATTCACCTAACCACTTACCACTATTTTCATGCTCTTCGATTACTTCATCTACGATATTGTTTAGCTGTTCCAAGCTCTCACCTCCCAGTGTTGTCGGGAGATGTTCTTTGAGGGCACGATAGAAGCGCTCTAAAATTTTATGGGCGAGACTCCCTGAGATAAGTGGGCTAGTTTCCTCTTCAATCTTGCCGCTTTTTTCTATCTTTAGGACTTTAGTCATCCAGAAATTGAATGGCAGGGTGCTGTATTTTTCTAGGTCACCTGCTGTCCAAACATGATCTTCTCTGAAGCATTTACTGAGGTAATCCTTCACCAGTACATCACCTATTTCACCATTCCAGGGATTAGATTGTAGCCAAGGAGAGTCTTCTTTTCCGATTTTAGTTCCTGGACGATTGGATTCAGCATGAGCAGCGATGATGGCGTGCTTGAGGATTTGGGGGTCAGGTGTTTTTACTGGGAGTAGAGATTCAGCATTTCTACTACTTACTAGTGTTTTTGCGTTGCTAATCAGCAGGGCTTCTTTGTTAGTTTCAATTTGTAATGTGTTTTTGGTTATAGGTGAGCAGATGTGTTGGGGCACCATCACCGAGGGTTCAGATATTTCTTCGTCAGAACTCGATGTTCGATACGAGATAGTGACTTCAGGTTGTTGAGCTACAGCTCTCCAGATGCTGCGTTCGTGGCGCTGTTCACTCGAGTGGTTGGGGATGGGTATGCCAAGCTTATCTAGGCGATTCCGTTCTTGATTTGAGAAGATACCTGAAGAACGAAACGCCTTAGGGAAAATGTCATGGTTGGCGTTTATGATAAATGTGTACCTGAAGTTCGAGAGAATAGCTTCTGTAGCGCCTAGGATCTGGACGCCTTTTTTTAAGGGAGTTTCCAGTGACAGGTATTGAGTATTCAAAACCTGATAAACAAGAGCGTTCCACTCGCTTGGCTGAACTTTTTTTGTTGGATCCGCCAATTCTAACCACTCCCTAAATATGCTCTCCAATTGGACAAGGGCCCTCTGGTCGGTTCTCACTATGCTCCAGTTGTCGCCAATTTCCTCTGAGGCCCTGAGTTTTAGCTCGAATGGATCGGATTGAAGTGTTTTCAGGCTGAGTTTTATCCAGGAAGCAAGAGAATGAGATTTGCTGAAAGGTTCCATGAGATCAGTGAAATTCATAAAGTTTTCGACAAGACCCTTTTCAGACGGTAGCGACTTGTGGTTTTGGATTTCTTTTTCCCATTCCGCCAATCCAACGAAACCTTGTTTCATCGGCAGACGATCGACTATATCCGGGTTTATCCCCGTTGTTATATAAGGATTCTTCAGAACCTTCTTCAGTTCCTTGTATGTCCAGCCTTTGGAAGAGGCACTATAGATGTCTCGAAAGGCTGAGATCACCCCACATTCCAGCATGGGAACTTGTGTTCGCAGAGTTATTGGCACTCCTGATGTTTGAAGTTCTGCCGAGATATGCGAAGAATCTTTCTCTGGTGATCTTGATATAACCGCAATTTCGTGAAGATCGACTTCCTTGGTCACTAAGAGCTTTTTGATTCTTGTAGTAACCCATTGTGCTTCTGTGGAACTGTCACTAGCCGATTGTATTTCTGGTACAATAGGATTTGAATCAGTGATGAATTGAGTTTGGGTTGCCCAATTGTCCCATTCGGACATTTCCTCTTCTTTCGGTAAATAGATTATTGTTTCGACGTTTTCCTGCTGGGAAAGAGATGTAAGCAGTCGTTTCCTGTTTTTTACTGTTGCTAGGCCGTAGATATGTAGAATTTTGGCGTTGCTGGTAGCATTTGGTAATTCTCCTGAATCGATCTTTGTTGCCAGCAAGCTATTGAGAGAGCGTATATCTCTTACTCCGCGATGTTCTAATTCGATTAGGTATCTTCGGTAGGTTTCTACAATCCATTGGTTTCGCTTTAATCCAAAGTCGTCACTCGGAAGGCTAGCGAGAGATTCTTCTAGAGTTTCAGGGGTTAATCCTTCGGGCAGAAAATCGGCTAAGAGTCGATCTATCATTTGGCCAGGTAATACGTTGCTTGTTTCTCTATTGAATGAGTCAAAACCAATTTTTTCAGCAACTTCTCTCGCTAATTGACCGATCAACAGTTGGCGAGTTAAGAGGCCAATGGTTTTTTCTCTTATCCCAAAGGATTCTGGGAGCTCGCTCCAAGTTTTGAAAGGTGGTCCCAGCCATCCTTTCAGCCCTTTGGCATGGGCATATTCTAAAAATGAATCTCTGAGATTTCGGTTTGTGATCCACAGAAAGGAAGGATAGCTGCCTGGTCCCGTTTCACTTCCGATTTCATCTAGGAAATTATTTCTGCAGTGGTTCCAAAGAGAGTGTGTATTTTCAGATCTTACTAGAGTTATAGGCATCGGCGAACTTTACATTACTGGACGGGGATAGGCATTCCCTCATCTTGCGGTATGTTAGGGACAGTCCGCAAGCACAACCTCTATTCAATCCTTCCTCCGGACGGCTGGATTCGGCACTTATTGCAATAGCAAGGGCTCAATAAGTGCTTTCAGTTCGTCATGGCTCAATGTGCCTGGGTTATAACGCTGAACGATACCTTCGCGATCGACCAGGATGAGTGTCGGGGTCGTACTAACGCCGAAGTTAAGGAAATTAGCCTTACTGATCGGCACCCCCATCCAGGAAGGGACCGGAAATTGGTCACTATATTCTCCGGTAAGATAAGCCAATTCCTCCTCTGGGGTTGCTGTTTGCCCTCGAGAAGTAAAGCCGTAGAGCTGAGTAGGTCCTACGATGGTCAGGCCGCGGTCACCGTACTCCTTGTGTAATGCTGCTAGGATAGGTTCCTGTCGTTTGCAATCTGGACACCAGTGTGCCCAGAAAAAGAAAAGGGCGACCTTTCCCTTAAAGTCTTCTGCTGTGATTTGTTGAGGACCCATGTAACTATCAGCTGCGAGGCCAGGAAGCGGTTGCCCCTCCAAGCTAAGCAATAGAAAGTTCTTCTGTATTCGAGTTTCAATTGACGTACCCGCAAAATCCCTTCGTGCTGTACTTAAGAAATTGACAGCTCGTGCACGATCTCCCTGCGCATCGTAGGTACGTCCGAGTACTTCGATGCCTGCTCCTAGTGCGGTGGGAAGGAAGCGGTCAGCGTCGAGCGGTCGTTCCTCCATCAACTCGATGCTACCAGAATAAGCCTCGCTCCCATATTTTTCTGCCACGTCCCAGCGTCCAGCAAAGCTGGCTCCCCTTGCCATCCATGAGACCGCGGCCAGCCACTCTGCTGATGGTTCTGGGTATTCGACTCTTTTGGACTCTAGTAAATCCCTGGCTTTGTCCACTTCTTCAGCCCAGGCCAGACCACTCATTTCTGAAACTAGGTTGGAGGACTGACCAGCTAAGCCTAGGGGAGAAAGCAGACAAATCAGCATTGTTGATGTGATCAAAAAACGGGAGTTTATCATTGTGCTTTCCTATAGAGGGGTCGTTGTCGGAGATTCAGTTTGAATAGACCATTCGATTGCTTCTGTTGCTGGGGCAAAACAGACTTGATCGTCACATGCCTGGTATAAAAAGCTTCCAGGGATCACGATTTCGCCGGTTGGTAGGCTTACGTCGAGGTTGAGTAGCACCTCTATTGTAAATTCATGTTCGAAAACCAGAAGAGGCTCTTCCCAGCCAACCAACTGGAAATCTGTAGATTCTGGGTAGGTGATTCCTCCCATGGTCAACCCATCTGGAAGCGCTAGGGTCAGGAGCGTTGGAATAACGTAGGGGTCCCGTGGCTTATCCGATTGTACATGGATGTCTTCCGGAAGTTGGACTTCAAGTTTAAGTGTCGCGGTGTCTCCAGCTCTGAAAATTTCTTCCACAACTGTAGTGGTCAACTGGGCGCTGGGTTGACGGAACTGGGCGCTAGCAGACGTACTGGTGGATGCCAACACTGACATAAGGAGTAGGCATGCTAACAGCGGCAATCTTTGTCCAAAAAAATTCATGAACCTTCGTTCCTGATAAAGCGCTGCATCCTTCTTCCATTTCCAGCTTCACCAGTATAGAGATATCCGCGCGAGTCCAGCACCACCATGTGTGCACGGATGAATTCGCCGGCCTGACGTCCAGGTCTGCCGAACCTGCCTAGGATTTCTAAGTCATCACGATTCAGCATCCAAACGCGCTGATTCGTGCCATCTATCAGGTAAAGGATTCGTTGCTCAGGATCGCGTGACAGCCCCAAACTAAAACCAGTACCCGATCCACCTGTTTCGGGAAGTACGAAACGTTCCATCAGGTATTCCCCGTCCTGTGTGAAAGCTTGTACTCGGTTGCCGCGGCGATCGGCGACGTAGACCAGGCCATCATCGCTTCCTATGATGCCGTGGACGGTTGAATAGTGTTGTGGAGGATTTTCCAAATCCACGGGATACTCATAAGTGTAACTGTCATCAGGAGTTTGTCCGTATGCTCCCCAGTGTCGGCGGTATTCACCAGTAGCGGCGTCAAATACTACTACTCGTTTGTTACGGTATCCGTCTGCGACAAAAATTTCGTTTGTGCTGGGTTCCACGAAGAAATTTGCGGGTCCTCCAAGGCTGTTAGGATCATTGCTGCCTTTGTTCTCTCCGGGCGTTCCAATCGTAAGCACATGGTTTCCGTCTTTGGTGAATTTCATTATGTGGTTACCATTGCTTGTTCCCAGCCAAATAAAATCATTGTGATCGACGTAGATGCCATGCTCCTGGTCGAACCAGGTATAGCCTTCGCCAGGCCCTCCCCAAGCTTGAAGTACGTTACCTTCCGGATCTAATTCCAGGACGGGGGGTGCTGTGAAGCAGCAGTCAGCGATCGGAGGGTCTTGTTCAGCGCCAACCTCTTGGCGAGTAAGACTCGACGGCATATGGACCACCCAGAGGTGATCATCATCGTCGATGAACATTCCCCTGATGTCTCCCAAAATCCAGTCGTTCGGCAGTGTCGGTGGCCAGGTTGGATCGATCACCCAATCTGGCACTGCATCGGAAGCCATTTCTGAACTTTGCTGTGGAGCTTCCGATCCGCAGGCAACACTGATTAAAAGGAAAGCTAATGCGCAGAGGATTCTGATCCGGTTTGTCATACCTGCCCCTTCTCCCGAGGATAAATGCCGTCTTTAGGACGTTAAGTTTGGTTTATCCTAGACAGAGTGGCAAGCGACTCTCTGTTCTGGTAGGTAGAATTCCTTTGTATTTGAAACTCCGGGACCTTCGGTGGAAAAAGTTAAACAGTGGATGCTGTCTGGTTAAGTATCTTTTTGAGCTCATCCACTGTGAGAGTGTTTTTTCTGTATCGGTGAATCATGGCATGGCAGTTCGGACAGACAGGTATCAAGTCCTTTATAGGATCCACCTGGTAGTTTTGGCCTATTGAAGATATGGGTACCACATGATGTACATGGATAAATTCTTTGCCTTGTTCCCCGTATTTCGCTTCAAAATCAAATGTGCAGCTACGACACTTGTATCCGTAATGTTCCAGGCACTTCTCTCTAGCGTAATTATTACGCTCGTAAGCATTGACGATAATTTGTTTTTTCGCCCCTTCGGGATAGCTCTTCAATTCACGCTTATCTAACTCATTGGGTAATTGAGAGGCCGGCGAACCGACGAATTTGAACATGACAACTTGGTTCGGCACTGACGTGTCTAAATACAATTCAGGATCTCGGTATTCAGATTCCTCCCAGAATTCAGTATTCTCGAGCAAGATACACCCAATCTCGTGATCGCTTCCCAGATGTTTCACTTCTTTCTGGTGCTTTTCTGATCGTTGTTGGGCGTATCGATGGGTTCTATCTATTAATTGATCGATCGAGGCTACACCGTTTCCTGCGCCGAAGCGCTCCCATGCTTCCGATATCGACATTCTCCTGTAGGAATCGATTACGGTGCCGTAACCACCGATTTTTCGTATAGGCGCCTTGAGCATGAAATACCATTTTGAACCTGGGCCTAAATTTCTAAGTCGCCAAGATGGGGTCGGGGTCTAGAAATTCACTTTCCCTGGTGTGGCTGGCAAGTCATGAAGACTTTGGAACCAGTCCAGGTCAGTAATACCGATTCCATCTCTGAAGGAAGTCATGTTAGGTCGGTATACTTTGTTGCATTTCCCTTAGACTCCTCCACCGGGTACTTCTCTGCGTTTTTTTTCAACTTGATGCGAATGGCCGCTTCAGGATCGATTCCAGCTGACTCACAAAATAGGAGGCAGTAGACCAGGACGTCTGCAATCTCATCACTGAGATTGCCATGTCCAGTTTTTGAGGCAATCAAATCAGCGACTTCCTGGTCGTTCTTCCAAA